>ERZ791895.7-NODE-7-length-220863-cov-4.404804_pt1 | contig 220863 bp, 149 predicted proteins | sample MGYA00510153_ERZ791895 | MGnify/ENA primary metagenome ERZ791895 (study PRJEB30046, sample SAMN00792064) | human gut metagenome | study: EMG produced TPA metagenomics assembly of the A metagenome-wide association study of gut microbiota in type 2... | reverse complement strand
TTGATGTTGAAACTTTATACAAAAGTACAACGTTTAATTAATATACAATGCTTACTTCTAATGTTGGGAATGCCGATTTGCAAATTGGAGAATTCCATGTAAAAAAACAAACCCCGGCCTGCTGATTGATTAATCCATGTCGTTGATTAATAAATCTGCAGGCCGGGGTTATGAATTATTGTCGTGGATGATTATTCCTTTTCTCTTCCCCTTATTGATGCTAGCTTATGGGAACTACTTTTTACTGAGAGCAGATAGAGAATGTCTTTTAGACCTTGTAAGTGCAGCTGTTTGCTCATGATTTCAAGATGGGCATCTTATATTTTTATAATTAGAGCTATAAGTAGCTTCTGCAGCAGTCATGAGTATTTTACAATACCAGTCCCAGTGTCAATAACATTCCGAAGAGCAGCATATTCCTTGAAGTCTCTCCCAGAATCAGATTCAATGCTTTTCCCTTGTTGATGCGTGCCATCTTAAGCGTAGTGAAGATGTGAGGAATCAGATACAGTTGCGGGAGCACCGCAGCCCATATTTTCCCTTCTGAGGTGAAATACAGGCAACACCAGCAAGCCACCATGCCCAGCATGAAATACAGAATCAGACCGGCCCGGGCACCCCAGCGTACGATGAGGGTTCTTTTGCCGCTTATGGCATCCTGTTCCCGGTCCCTGAAATTATTCACCATCAGCAGCGTATCGATAATCAGTCCGCAGGCGAGTGAGGCCACCGTTACAGGAGTGGTCCAGGTATGTGCCATGACATAAAACGTACATCCGACAGGTACAAACCCGAAGAAAACCAGTACCAGTACATCTCCCCAGCCATGATAGGCCAGCGGATACGGTCCTGCGGTATAAAGAAAGGCAAATACGATGCAAGCCACACCTACCGGGATCATCTCCCATCCGCTGAAGAACAGCAGCGACAGGCCGGTAATAGCAGCCAGTACCGTGACCACGGCAATTCCCGCCTTCATGGCAGAAACGGTAATCCATCCCTGTGCACAGGCACGTTCCGGTCCCAGCCGGTCTTCCCGGTCGCTTCCCTTCAGATAGTCGAACAGGTCATTGATGAAGTTGGCGTCAATCTGCATCAGAAAGGCAAAAAGAAAGCAGAGTACGGCCGGCAGCACCTGTAATTTGTCGTACATGTCCGCCAGTGCACAGCCAATCATGACAGGGATGGCGGCCCCTGTCAGTGTCTTGGGCCGTATGGCCAGGCCCCAGGCTTGTAAGGAATTCGGTTGTATCATATGTTTTTGAGTTTGTCTGGTTTATTCCCCGGCAAAGATAGGACTCTTTTATGAAAAAAAGGAATCGCCTGCCGGGTTTAACCGGATTCTATTATCTTTGGCGGATAATTTTAATACAACGGTCATGCACTTGTTTGAATACAGATATACATACAGACTTCAACACATGCTTACACTTACACGCCGACTCAAATTGGGATTTATATATGCAGCAGCAGGTGTGTGCCTGCTGCTGACCTCGTGTGCCACCGCTTCATTGTCGAAATACAAGAGCATCGGGCGGATAAAGCAGTATGACTTTTACAGTGAGCAGTTGCCGGAGGCCTTCGACGGTTTCCGCATGGTCTTTGCCACCGATTTCCATTACGAAAGCCGGATGACCTCCAGACGTCTGCCCGGCCTGATTGCCGCCTTGCAGTCTGTAGAGGCCGATGTGCTGCTGTTGGGAGGGGATTACAGAGGAAGAAACGGAGGAAACGTTCAGGAGCTGTTCGAGGCCCTGTCGGAAGTACGGACGCCCTACGGAACGTATGCGGTGATGGGAAATCATGAAAGGGGAGAGTCGGAACGACTGGTCCGGATTGCCATGAAAAGTACCGGGGTACATCTGCTGGAGCATCGTACGGATACCCTGTGGCGGGGCAAGGACTTCATTCTGTTGAGCGGAGTCCGCTATTCGTCGAACCTGCGTGATAACGGGGTTTCTCCGACCTTGCAGCTTTCTCCGGATGATTTTGTCGTACTGCTGACGCACACGCCTGATTACGTCGAGGATACGGATGTGGCGAATACCGACCTGGCACTGGCCGGACATACGCATGGCGGTCAGGTCAGTTTCTTCAGAAAATGGAGTCCGGCACATTTTTCGAAGTACGGAAACCGTTTCCTGACAGGAATGAAGCACAATTCCAGTGGGATTCCTGTGATTATCAGCAACGGTATCGGTACGTCACGGAAGGATTTCCGCCTGTTTACCCCCAGTGAGATTGTGGTGGTAGTGCTGCACCGGAAAGAATGACCGGAATCCGTTGATTACTCTGCCTGATAGAGCCGGTGCTCCCGGATAAAGCGATATACTTCGGGATGCAGGAAGAAGCGGATGTCTTTTCCCTGTCCGATAGCTTCACGGATGAAAGTCGAACTGATTTCCATGAGCGGCGTATTGATCAGTCGTACTCCGGACGGTAGCGTTTCCGTTGCGACGGGATGACCCGACCGGGGATAGATCAGTATCAGATGATGCGACAGGATTTCTTCGGGGCATTTCCAGCGGTCGAAGCTGGTCCAGTTGTCGGCTCCGATGATTAACACAAACTCCCGCTGTGGATAAGCCTCACGGAGGCGGCGCAGGGTGTCAACGGTATAAGAAGGGCGTGGCAGATGGAATTCAAAGTCGCATGCCTTGAATTTAGGGTAACCGTCAGTGGCGGCTTCCACCATCTGAAGCCGGAGGCTGTCATCGAGCAATATCTGGTTTTTCTTGAACGGATTCTGGGGGGAGACCATGAACCAGACTTCGTCCAGGTCTCCGTATTCACACAGATAATTGGCCAATGCCAGATGACCGATATGTACGGGGTTGAAGGTACCGCCGAATATTCCGGTCCTTATATGTTCTTTTTCCATCGTAGAAAGTTGCTTACTTGCCAGCCCGTCACAACCAGCATGGCTACTGCAGTGATATATTCTTTCATGGCTACGGCTACGATGGCCACGGAGATTGCCAGCACCGCAATGCAGAGGCTGACAATCGTCATGGTACGGAAAAATTTCTTTGGGTCTTTAGGCATGATACAGCTTATTTTTCAATGAAATTACGGATGACCTGCAAGGCTTCGGCCTTTGCTTTCTCCAGGTCGTCGTTGACAATGACAGTATCGAATTTATCGGCATATCCCAGTTCGAATTCGGCCTTGGCAATCCGGCTTTCAATGACTTCCGGACTGTCGGTACCGCGTCCGTTCAGCCGCTTGCGCAATTCTTCTACTGAAGGGGGCTGGATAAAGACCGACAGGGCACGGTCGCCGTAGAATTTCTTGATATTGCATCCGCCTACTACGTCAACATCGAAAATGACATTCTGGCCGGCTGCCAGCTGTTTCTCTACCTGTGCTTTCAGGGTGCCGTAAAAGCGGTCGGTATAGACTTCTTCGTATTCCAGGAATTCATCGTTGGCAATCCGCTGCTTGAATTCTTCCGGGCTCAGGAAGAAGTATTCCACTCCGTTCTGTTCCGTTCCCCGTGGAGGACGGCTGGTGGCAGAGATGGAGAAAGCCAGGTTCAGGTGCTGCGTGAGCAGGTAGTTGATAATGGTTGATTTGCCAGAACCCGAAGGTGCTGAGAATATGATAAGTTTTCCCATATTGATTCGGTATATGCGGGGTTACATTACGTTTAACACTTGTTCTTTGATCTGTTCCAGCTCGTCTTTCATCTGTACCACGATGTTCTGCATCTGTGCATGGTTCGACTTGCTGCCGGTGGTATTGATTTCGCGTCCCATTTCCTGTGCGATGAATCCCAGTTTCTTTCCCTGGCCGTGTCCGTTGGCCATGGTTTCACGGAAATAGTTCAGGTGATTGCTCAGACGCTGCTTCTCTTCGTTGATATCCAGTTTTTCGATATAATAGATCAGCTCCTGTTCCAGACGGTTTTTGTCGTAATCGGTGTTGAGGGTCTTTTCCAGTGCCTCTGTAATGCGTTCACGGATTTTCGCCACACGCTCTTTCTCGAACGGTTCGATGGATTTCAGCAAGTGTTCGATGTTGTCGATTTTTTCTGTGAATTTCTTTTCCAGGGCCAGACCTTCCTGCTTGCGGAAGTCGGTCAGGTGCTGCAGGGCCTCCTCTATGGCCTTGCGTACCGCGCTCCATTCTTCTTCGGACAATTCCTGGATGTCGACTTTCGTCAGTACATCGGGCATGCGGAGCAGCGTGGCAAACCAGTCTTCCGGGAGAGGAATGTGGCAGGTTTCCGAGATGCTTTTAATCTGCTGATAGTAATTCTCAACCAAGGCTACGTTGATGGGGGTAGCCGCCTCGGCAGCTTCTTTCTCAACCCATAGACTGAAGTCGACCTTTCCGCGTTCGAGCACCTGGGTAATCAGGTTGCGGATTTCCATTTCTTTTTCCCTGTACAAGGGTGCAATGCGAGTGGATAAATCCATTGCCTTGCTGTTTAATGACTTGATCTCTACGTTTATCTTCTTATCTCCGAATACCACAGTTGCTTTACCGTATCCGGTCATGGATTGTATCATAATGGATTTGTTTTTTGGTTGGCGCAAAGTTATAAAAAAATAGACAATGCGAGAATAAATCGGTTGAATAACTGTGTGGAAATGCGGGCCGGAACAATTCCGGCAGGGCAGAACCGCGGTTTTTCCTGCCTGGAAAAGAGGTCGTCTTTCTGTAAATATTATAAAAAACACGGATATAACAGATTTTGTCTTCGAATAAAAATGTATATTTGCACATTATAAAATATATCAGTTAAATTTATGTCGTGTATATTACATATTGAGACATCGACCGAAGTCTGTTCTGTTGCTTTGAGTCAGGACGGAACTTCTATCTTTTCCAAAGAGGATTTTAAAGGCCCGTCACATGCTACGGTACTGGGTGTGTTTGTAGATGAGGCACTGTCGTTTGCCGACAGTCACGCCATTCCGGTAGATGCCGTTGCCGTAAGTTGTGGACCGGGCTCATATACGGGATTGCGTATCGGAGTATCAATGGCAAAGGGTATCTGCTATGGACGGAACATTCCGCTGATTGGTCTGCCTACCCTGGAAGTGATGTGTGTGCCGGTATTGCTGCACCAGGATCTGCCGGAGGATGCACTGCTTTGTCCGATGATCGATGCCCGTCGCATGGAGGTCTATGCGGCAGTTTACGACCGTGCCCTGAAGGTGAAGAGAGCCATCGGAGCCGACATCATCGATGAAAATTCATATGCCGAATTCCTCGATAAGCAGCCGGTTTATTTCTTCGGAAACGGAGCGGCCAAGTGCCGTGAGAAGATTACGCACCCGAATGCGCATTTCATTGAGGATATTCATCCGCTGGCCAAATGGATGTTCCCGCTGGCCGAAAAGGCGGTAGCCGTAGAAGATTACAAGGACGTGGCTTATTTCGAGCCTTTCTACCTGAAAGAGTTTGTGGCTTCTACTCCCAAGAAACTGCTGTAATCCGGAAACCGGTGTGGAGAAGGATCCGTTGTGTGTCAAATTTTTAAAGCATTTTATGGAATATAATACCCAACAAAGAAGATTGCCGTTGCCCGAATATGGAAGAAGTGTCCAGAACATGGTGGATTATGCGCTTACCATTGAGGACAGGGCAGAAAGACAGCGTTGTGCAAATACTATTGTCAACATCATGGGAGGCATGTTCCCGCACCTGCGGGATGTGGCTGATTTCAAGCATAAGCTGTGGGATCACCTGGCCATCATGGCTGACTTTAAGCTGGATATTGACTACCCGGTAGAGGTGGTGAAGAAGGAAAGTCTGGAAATCAAGCCGGACCGGATTGATTATTCACAGAATAACATCCGTTACCGTCACTACGGCCGTTTCATCCAGGACTTGCTGCAGATTGCGGTAGACTATCCCGAAGGGGATGATAAGCTGCGCCTGCTGAGAATGATTGCCAATCATATGAAGCGGGATTATCTGAACTGGAACAAGGACAGTGTGGAAGACCAGAAGATACTGGACGACCTGTGCGAGCTGACGGGTGGAAAGATTCGTCTCTCTGCCGAAGACCTGAAACTGGTGGAGCAGCGCACGTTCGTGCCACGCCGTCGTCAGGCAAACAATAATCAGAATCAGCAGAAAAGAAAATATTAACTCTTAAATCTAAGGTTTTATGGCTTCATTTGTAATCGAAGGCGGACACAGGTTGCAGGGTGAGATTCTTCCTCAGGGAGCGAAGAACGAGGTCTTGCAGATTTTATGTGCCACATTGTTGACCGACGAAGCGGTGACAATCAGTAATATCCCGAATATCCTGGATGTAAACAACCTGATTCAGTTGCTGAGGGATATGGGGGTGAAGGTTTCTAAAGTGGGAGTGGATACCTATACGTTCCAGGCCGATGAAGTGAACTTGGCGTACCTGGAGAGCGAGGAGTTTCTGACACGCTGCTCCAAGCTGAGAGGATCAGTGATGCTGGTCGGTCCGCTGATCGCCCGTTTCGGGCAGGCAATGATAGCCAAACCTGGAGGAGATAAGATTGGCCGCCGCCGTCTGGATACGCATTTCCTGGGTATACAGAAACTGGGGGCTTCTTTCGATTTTGATGCGGCTTCGGGCGTGTTCCGTATTTATGCCGACAAATTGAAGGGGGCGTACATGTTGCTGGATGAGGCTTCGGTAACCGGTACGGCGAACATCGTAATGGCGGCAGTGCTGGCAGAAGGTACGACGACCATTTACAACGCGGCGTGTGAACCTTACCTGCAGCAGTTGTGTAAGATGCTGAACAGCATGGGTGCCCGGATTTCGGGTATTGCGTCCAACTTGCTGACCATCGAGGGAGTAAGCAGCCTGAAGGGTTGTGAGCACCGGATTCTTCCGGATATGATTGAGGTGGGCAGTTTTATCGGAATGGCAGCCATGACGTCCAGTGAGATTACCATCAAGAATGTATCGTATCAGAACCTGGGTATTATTCCCGACAGTTTCCGCCGTCTGGGAATCCGTCTGGAGCAGCGGGGAGATGATATCTTTGTACCGCAGCAGGATCATTATGAAATCGAATCCTTTATCGACGGTTCGATCATGACGATTGCGGACGCGCCCTGGCCGGGACTGACACCGGACTTGCTGAGTGTGATGCTGGTGGTGGCTACGCAGGCCAAGGGAAGTGTGCTGATACATCAGAAAATGTTTGAAAGCCGCCTGTTCTTCGTGGATAAGCTGATTGACATGGGAGCCCAGATCATTCTGTGCGACCCGCACCGTGCGGTGGTTATCGGACATGACCATAACTTCCGCCTGAGAGGAGGAAACATGACTTCTCCGGATATCCGTGCGGGAATCGCCCTGCTGATTGCAGCCCTGGGTGCAGATGGTATCAGCCGTATTCATAACATTGAGCAGATCGACCGTGGCTATCAGAATATAGAACAACGATTGACGGCTTTGGGAGCCCGTATAACGCGTATCGGATAAAATATGATAAAAAAAGAAGAGGTATTCAAGATAGGGGTCATCAATAAACCGCACGGAGTGAAGGGGGAGGTTTCGTTTTCCTTTACCGATGATATCTTTGACCGTGTGGAGGATTGTGATTACCTGATATTAATGATGGACGGTATATTGGTCCCTTTCTTCTGGGAAGAATACAGGTTCAAGTCGGATAATGTGGCGCTGGTCAAGTTCGAGGGAATAGATACGGCGGAACGTGCGAAGATGTTTACCAACGTGGAGGTTTACTTCCCGAAAAAATACATGGATGAACAGGATGAGATTACCTCGTGGAATTTCTTTGTGGGATTTCAGGTGAATGACGTACGTCACGGAGCGCTGGGAGAGATTGTGGATGTGGATGATGCGACGATGAACGTGCTGTTTGTGATAGAGAAAGAGGGAGAGGAACTGCTGTTGCCTGCACACGAGGAGTTTATTCTGGATTTGGATAAGAAAAATAGGGTGCTGACAGTCGAGATTCCGGAAGGTCTGCTTGACTGACAGTGTGTATGGACCGTTAATTAAGTAGGGTAATGAGAAAGAAAGGACGTAAGGCTTTTTGGAATAATATCAAGTTTAAGTATAAACTGACGATTATCAATGAGAATACCTTGGAAGAGGTAGTGGGAATTCATGTCTCCAAACTGAACGGACTTTCTGTCTTGTTGTCGGCCTGTACGGTTATTTTCCTGATTGCTGCGGTAATCATCATCTTTACTCCCTTGCGGAATTATTTGCCCGGGTATATGAACAGTGAGGTGCGCTCGCAGGTGGTGACAAATGCGCTGCGCGCCGATTCGCTGCAGGCGGCTCTGGAGCGGCAGAATCTGTATATGATGAATATCCGGGATATTCTGAGCGGACAGATCAAGGCCGATTCGGTGAAGTCGGTTGATTCGCTGACTGCTCTGAGGGCTGAGGAACTGATGGCGCGTTCGGAAGAGGAGAAGAATTTCCGTGACCGTTATGAAGCGAAGGAAAGGTATAACCTGACTGCGGTAACGGGTGCCCGTGATGCGGCGGGACTGATTTTCTACCGTCCGGTACGGGGACTGATGACCCGGGAGTTTAACCCGCAGGAGAAACATTGGGGACTGGATCTGACCGCCGATCCGAATGAAAGCATTCTGTCTGCATTGGACGGTACGGTTGTCTTTGCTTCTTATACTGCGGAAGACGGATATGTGATTCAGGTCCAGCACTCGCAGGATTTTTTGACAATTTATAAACATTGCGGAAGTTTGATGAAGCAGGTAGGCGATAAGGTAAAGGGGGGAGAAGTGATTGCGCTGATCGGAAAACTGGGCGCGGAGGAGGAACAGCCGCACTTGCATTTTGAGCTTTGGCATAAGGGGATTCCGATGAATCCTGAAAAATATGTGGTTTTTTGATAGAGATTATGAAGAAACAGATCGCAATATTAGGCTCTACCGGTTCTATTGGAACTCAGGCCTTGCAGGTGATTGAGGAGCATCCGGATTTGTATGAGGCTTATGTACTGACGGCAAACAACCGGGTGGAACTGCTGATTGAGCAGGCACGTAAATTTCGGCCTGAGGCGGTGGTGATTGCCAATGAAGACAAGTATCCGCAGCTGAAAGAGGCTTTGTCGGATTTGCCGGTGAAGGTGTATGCCGGTATGGAGGCAATCTGCCAGATTGTGGAATCGGGTCCCATTGATATCGTACTGACAGCGATGGTGGGATATGCAGGACTGCGTCCGACCATGAATGCGATTCGGGCCGGTAAGGTAATTGCGCTGGCCAATAAGGAAACGATGGTGGTTGCCGGTGAACTGGTCAATGCGCTGGCCAGTCAGTACCGGACTCCGATTTTGCCGGTGGATTCCGAGCATTCGGCTATCTTCCAGTGTCTGGAAGTGAACAATCCGCTGGAGAAGATCATTCTGACAGCTTCGGGAGGTCCTTTCCGGACATTTACCATGGAGCAGCTGCAGAAGGTGACCAAGGAACAGGCGTTGAAGCATCCGAACTGGAGCATGGGCGCCAAGATTACCGTCGACTCGGCTTCGATGATGAACAAGGGATTCGAGGTGATAGAGGCCAAGTGGCTCTTCGGACTGCAGCCTAAGCAGATTGAGGTGGTGGTTCATCCGCAGTCGGTCATTCATTCGATGGTGGAATTTGAAGACGGAGCGGTGAAGGCACAGCTGGGAGTGCCCGATATGCGTCTGCCCATTCAGTATGCGTTTTCCTATCCGAACCGGGTACGTTCGTCATTCGACCGGCTGGATTTCCTGAAATGCAACAGCCTGACTTTCGAGGCGCCTGATACACAGCGTTTCCGCAACCTGGCACTGGCTTATGAAGCGCTGAACCAGGGGGGTAACATGCCTTGTATTGTCAATGCGGCGAATGAGGTGGTGGTAGCGGCCTTCCTGAAAGACCAGATCTCGTTCCTGGGAATGAGTGAGGTGATAGAGAAGTCAATGCAGCGTGTGCCGTTTATCCAGACGCCGACTTACGAGGATTATGTGTCTACGGATGCGGAAACCCGGCGTATCGCAGCTGAGATGGTGATTAATAACATGAAGTAAACAATTAAATATTAACTTAAAAAAATAGGCAAAATAGTACATGGAAACGTTTTTGATTCGTGCCCTTCAGCTGATTCTCAGTCTGTCGTTACTGGTAATCATTCATGAGGGAGGACACTTTTTCTTTGCCCGATTATTCAAGATTCGAGTGGAGAAATTTTATATCTTCTTTGACCCTTGGTTCTCACTTTTCAAATATAAACCGAAGAACAGTGATACGGAATATGGTGTGGGCTGGCTGCCGCTGGGAGGCTACTGCAAGATTTCGGGAATGATCGATGAGTCGATGGATACCGAACAGATGAAGTTGCCGCCGCAGGACTGGGAGTTCCGCTCGAAACCGGCATGGCAGCGCTTGCTGGTGATGATTGGCGGTGTATTGATGAACTTCCTGCTGGCTCTGTTCATTTATTCCATGATTCTGTATAAATGGGGAGATTCGTACATCGCACTGAAGGACATGTCGTATGGTATGAAGTTCAATGAGACGGCACAGAAAATCGGATTTCAGGATGGGGATATTCTGAAGAGTGCGGACGGAGAGCCGTTGGAGCGTTTCAACATGGACATGCTGCGCAGCATGGTGGAGGCAAAGGAGGTGACCGTGATTCGTAACGGTGAGGAAAAGACGATACTGATGCCGGAACTGAGTCTGCTGGATGTGGCGAAGGAAGATCCGATTTTTGTAGCTACTTTCTGTCCGAACGTGATTGATTCGGTCTTGCCTGAAGGGGCTTTTGCCAAGGCAGGTATCCAGAAGGGCGACTCGCTGCTGGCGGTCAACGGAACTTCCCTGAATTCGTGGAACAGTTTTATGGAGGAACTGGGAAAGATCCGTACGCAGGCTGAGCTGAAGGAACAGACTTCAGCTTCGTTCAATCTGGTTTATTCTCGTGCTGGGGTTCGTGATACTGTGGAGATTACCACCAATGATAAATTTGTAGTCGGCGCTATTGCCGCCATGCCGTCTTATCCGGTGACTACACTTTCTTATGGTTTCTTTGAATCGTTCCCGGCCGGAGTTACGCTGGGTGTGAATACCTTGAAGGGATATGTGAACGACATGAAGTATGTCTTCACGAAGGAAGGAGCCAAGAGTGTAGGTGGATTTGCTGCCATCGGCAGCATCTTCCCTAAGGTATGGGACTGGCAGCGTTTCTGGGAAATGACGGCGTTCCTGTCAATTATCCTGGCTTTCATGAACATCCTGCCTATTCCGGCACTGGACGGTGGACATGTGTTGTTCTTGTTGTATGAGATTGTGGCTCGCCGCAAACCGAGCGACAAGTTCTTGGAGTATGCACAGATGGTCGGTATGTTTTTATTGTTTGCACTGCTCATTCTGGCCAACTTCAATGATGTGTTGAGATTCTTGTTTTAACTGAGGGAAGAACGTTTATGAAGGTGAATCATTTTCATGAACGTTCTTCTTTATAACTTTCTGTACTATGATACGATACTGGAACCTAAAAGTCTTGTTATTCGGAATAATGAGCCTGTGCATGAGTTGCATCGGGGCGTTTTCGAATCCTTATACTTCCTTTGAGATTAATTATCAGCAGGGGCTTTCCAACAGTGCGGTTCTCAGTATTTGTCAGGATAGTCAGGGCTTGATGTGGTTTGGTACGTATGACGGACTGAACTGTTATGACGGAAAGCACATTGAGGTCTACAGAACTGATTTTTCGAGGGGAAAAACCCTGGACAACAACATTATTTCCAATTTGCAGGTGGCGGGCAAAAAGGGACTTTGGGTACAAAGCTTTTCCGGTATCAACCTGTTTTCCTGTGATTCGCTGACCGTTTCTGAAAATTATTCTTTCCCGGATGAGGATACCATGGTTTATTCCAATGAAAAAGGAAACTCGTGGATTCTGGGCAGCAAGAATATTTATTATTACAACACGTTCCACCATCGTTTTATCAAGGCGTTTACCCTCGATATGGAGATGGGGGCCCTGAATCATTGTGCCTATGTGGATGCGTCGGGGGCCCTGAATTTTATCCCGGTACGGAGCAACCGGATTTACCGGTATTCGGTCAGTTCGTTTGCCTCGGATTCTACTAAGGTGCATCAGTCGGTTTCTTCTCTTCTGCTGCACAATCATCCGATCATGCATTCGTTTGCGCATCAGGGTACGTTCATTTTCATGGATGATGCCAACGATCTGTATCTGTATGATGTGCGTAATAAGTCGAAGCTGTATATCCGGAATGTGGGGGGACTGCTGCAGAGATACGGACGTTTCTTTGATATCTTTCCGTTTTATGATGATATATTGATTACGCTTCATAACGGGGGTATCTTGCGTCTGACTGCTTCTGAGCAGTATGCGGAGGAGTTCTTGCGGGCGGACCTCCGGGTATTCTCTTCGTTTGTGGACCATAAGCAGGAAATCTTGTGGCTGGGAACGGATGGTAACGGCATTGTCAAGCTGACTAAGGAAAATTCATTGGTTACCAACCTGATATTTGATAAGTTGTCTTCGTCTATCAACGGACAGGTGCGAGGAATCATGACGGATAAGATGGGAACTCTTTGGGTGGGTACCAAGGGGGACGGACTGATCCGTATTCCTTCTTATGAGGGCCGGGAGGACGCTGAGGGGATTGTGGTATATAACCCGAATACCCGGTGTGCCTTGGAGGACTATTCGCGCGGGGCCAGTTTCTTTCAGGCTTTTATGCTGAAAAAACAGCGGTACGGAGAGGATTTCTGGGTAGGCATGCTCGATTCAACGCTGTATTATTATTCTTATCAGCACGACCGGTTATTGCCGGTAGCTAACTCGTTGCGGGGAAAATCGGTTGAGGTTCATGATTTATATGAGAGCAAGGACTCGGCTGTCTGGCTGGCGACCAATGGTTTGGGACTGGTCAAACTGAGGGTGAAGGAAGAGAACGGTCGCCTTCGGGCAGTCAGAAACAGGAAGTTCCGTTTTTATTATCATCAGCGGGAGTTGCTCGGATTTTCTTCAATGGTGGCACAGGGAGACTCTGTGCTGTGGTTGGGAAGCCGTGGGCAGGGACTGGTTCGTTTTTCTATGAAGACCGGTGAGTATCAGGTGTATTCTTTATATAAGATATTGGGAAAGGCTGTAGATGATGTACTCTGCATGTATCCTTACGATGAAAACCGTTTTTTTGTGGGAACGATTGCCGGACTGGTATCGATAGAGATGATGGAAAATGGAAATTTCCATGCTGAATACATCGGAAGGGAGCAGGGATTATTCAATGACATGATTCATGGAATTGTGAAAGATGACTCCGGTATCCTTTGGCTGGGAACCAATAAAGGGCTGATTAAGTACGATCCGGTGAGCAAGGGTTCGTATACCTATTATTACAGCAAAGGCATAGAAGTGGGAGAGTTCAGTGATGACAGCTATTACAGATGTCCTTATACGGGAAACATCTTCCTGGGCGGAGTGAACGGTTTGTTGTATTTCAGGGATACCTTACCCCTGTCGGAGTATTATGCCGATCTGGTCCTGAGGTCGCTGAGAATAGACGGTAAATGGGTTAATCTGACCGATTTTTATTCGGAGGAAGATTCGGTCATTACTCTGGATGAGGCCCAGAATACGTTTGCCCTGCAGTTTGCCGCCCTGGATTATGCGGTTCCTGACATTGAGTATTCGTATATTCTGGAAGGATACGACTCCCGCTGGTCATTGTTCTCCAAAGAGAACGAAGCCGTTTGCCGGTACGTTCCGCCAGGAGAATACCTTTTCAGGGTAAGGTATAAAAAAGACGTATTTGATTCTATCTACAAGGAACTGACGATAAAAGTCCGGATCATTCCGTTCTGGTATCATTCTGCAACTTTTCATATGGTCTTGCTGTTGCTGGGACTGGGAATCTTGGCAGGGGTAGGCTATTATCTTTACCGTAAACGGGTATTCCAGCACTTTATTGCAGCATGGGCCCTGTCGAAGGAGGCTGCTTTCCCCGAAAAAGGAGAGGTGAATGCGATGCCTTTGGGACAATGGGCGGATGATTTTCCTCACTGCAGTACGGATGAACAGGTGGAATTTGTCAGACGGTTGCTGGAGGTGCTGGATGAACATCTGGCAAATGACGATCTTGGCTCGACTTTCTTATCTGAAAAGATGCACATGAGTTCCCGGCAGTTCTACCGGAAGTTTAAGGAACTTTCGGGGATTACTCCCAGTGATTTCATTAAAAAATACAAGATGGAAAGGGCGGCTCATCTTCTGGCGGAAACCGATCTCTCCATTCAGGAGGTCATAGAGGAAGTGGGCATTTCCAGTCGTCCTTATTTCTACAAGGAGTTTTCTCAACGGTTTGGCATGACTCCCAAGAGTTACCGTGACATGAAATCCTCGGGCAACCAATAGTCCCGGGGACGGAAAGGTGCGTCGCTGGTGAAATAGGGGTAGGTGGATTGAGGTATATATTCCGGCATTTCCATCGGAAGATTTTGCCGGATAAGGGGTGTCCTGCCCAAGGTTTTCCTTGTTCTTGATTTGCAGAAAGTGTTCTGAATTTCTTCTTTTACGGTGTTCTCTATTTGTACTGTATATTTGTAATATTCTGATATTCAGGTGTAATATTTGTCCTGTTTTTGCTGTTTATTCTTTTTTCAGACGTTTTTCTGCAGTAATGGCCGAATGTCTTTTATAAGGAATGTTAAAGAAACCGAAGTCTTTATCTTTGTGAAAATGGATGAAAAACATTAAAACCTTGAATATGTTAAGAAAAATACTATGTGCTTGCCTTGGAGCAATGACCGTATTTCCTTTGTGGGCGGAAAGAAATGTAGTGGAATATGTAAATCCCATTATCGGAACAAACAGTATGGGACATACTTTCCCGGGAGCTTGTGTGCCGTTTGGCTTGATTCAGCTCAGTCCGGATACGGATACCATTCCTCATAATGTAAATGGAGAATATCAGAAAGATGTGTACAAGTACTGTGCCGGATATCAGTATTCCGACAGTACCATTGTAGGTTTCAGTCATACGCATTTGAGCGGAACCGGCCATTCCGATTTGGGAGATATCCTGATCATGCCTACGGTAGGAGAACTGAAACTGAATCCCGGCAGGGCCGGTGTACCGGGCGAAGGATATCGCTCTCGTTTCAGTCACAGTACGGAGCATACAGCTGCCGGATATTACGAGGTGATGCTGGATGATTATCAGATTAAGGCTCAGCTGACAGCCACTCCGCGTACCGGTGTGCACAAATATACTTATCCGAAAGATGCGGATGGACGAATTATTCTGGATTTATCTCACGGTATTTATAATTACGACGGCAAGGTGCTTTGGGCAAATCTTCGGGTGGAGAATGATACTTTGCTGACCGGATATCGGATTACGAACGGTTGGGCACGGACCAATTATACTTATTTTGCCATCTCTTTCTCACAGCCGGTTACTCATTACGGATATGTGGACAAAAAGAAGGTGCAGTATTCAGGATTCTGGCGCCGCTTTAAACTTGATGAGAATTTCCCGGAAATCTCGGGACGTTCCATCGTGTCTTATTTCGAATTTGATACATCGGCAAACCCGGAACTGGTGATCAAGGTTGCATTGTCGGGAGTCAGCACGGAAGGGGCGTTGAAGAACCTGAAGGCTGAAACGGAAGGAAAGGATTTCGACTGTCTGGTTCGCGAGGCTTCCCGCAGCTGGGAGGAAAAACTCCATGCCTTCGAGATTGACGGTACCGAGGATCAGAAGGAGATGTTTTATACGTCTTTGTATCATACCATGATTAATCCTTCTGTATACATGGACGTGGACGGGGCTTATCGGGGACTGGACCACAACATCCATCATGCGGAGAACTTTACCAATTATACCATCTTTTCTTTGTGGGATACTTACCGTGCCGAACATCCGTTCCTGAACGTGGTGGCACCGAAGGAGAATGCGGATATGGTTGCCTCCATGATCAAGCATCAGCAGCAGAGTGTGCATAAGATGCTGCCGGTATGGAGTCTGATGGGGAATGAAAACTGGTGCATGAGCGGATATCATGCGACTTCGGTGTTGGCAGATGCCATTGCCAAGGGAATCTGTGCGGATGGAAAAGATGCCTTAAAGGCGATGGTAGAGACTTCGAATGTGGACTACTACGACCATCTGGACGATTATAAGAAGTTGGGCTACATTCCTTTCGACAAGAGTGTCACAGCCATGTCGTCTACACTTGAGTTTGCTTACGACGACTGGACGGTGTATCAGACGGCCTTGAAGTTGGGTGAGCAGGAAGTGGCCGACCAGTATTATCAGCGGGCTTTGAATTACCGGAAGATTTTCGATGAAAAACTGGGATTTGTACGTCCGAGATACAGTGACGGTAGTTTCAAGAAGGATTTTGATCCGTTGCAGACTCACGGAGAAGGCTTTATTGAAGGTAACTCCTGGAATTTTTCGTTCCATGTGCCTCATGATGTACTGGGACTGAAGGACCTGATGGGGGGAGATAAGGCGTTTATCCGGAAAATAGATGAACTGTTTGAGATGCATCTTCCTGCAAAATATTATGAGAAGAATGAAGACATCACCGAAGAGGGATTGCTGGGAGGATATGTACACGGAAATGAACCGAGCCACCACATTCCTTATTTGTATGCCTGGACTTCACAGCCGTGGAAAACACAGTATTGGGTACGCGAAATCCTGAACCGCATGTACCGGAATGATATCGACGGCTTGAGCGGAAACGACGATTGCGGACAGATGTCGGCCTGGTATATGTTCAGTGTAATGGGATTCTATCCGGTATGTCCGGGTACGGATCAGTATGTGCTGGGAGCTCCGTACTTCCGTGAGGTGAAATATCGCTTGCCCAATGGAAACATGCTTGAGATAAAGGCTCCGGAAGTCAGCGACAAGAACCGTTACGTTCAGGCATTGTACATCAACGGTAAGTTGTATGACAAACTGTATGTAACCCATGATGACTTGCTGAAAGGGGGAGTCTGGGAATATAAGATGGGAGATACTCCCAATAAGAAACGCGGACAGAAAATGATTGCAAAACCTTATTCGTTAACAACTGGTATTAAAAAATAATCGAAAATGAAAACACATTGTCTTATTGCAGGAATATTGTTGGGAGTAGTGTCTTTCTCGGCTTGTGGAAGTAATAAACAGGCAGAAGGAGACAACGCACAGGCATCGTCTTGGGAAAATTATCCGGTGGGTCACATTGTCTTTGATGACCAGGCTCCGGAGACTGAAGGTTCTAAAATCTATCATCGTATCGTGACCGATCCGAAATCGTATATCGCCGAACAGGCACGTACGGTATTGTCTACGTTGTATTATTCTCCTTCCGACAGCATAGTTCCTGTGGATACGCTGTATTATTCGCTGCAGGATACGGATGGGGTATCTGCCAAGGGAGGCGGAAACGGCATTATTTCCATTTTCTACAGTACCCGTCATATTGAACGGTCGTTTGCTGCCAATGATACGGCTAAGTTGTTTTTCGAGACGAGAGGGGTGCTGCTGCACGAGTTGACACATGCTTATCAGTTGGAACCTCAGGGTATCGGCAGTTACGGAACCAACCGTGTGGTGTGGGCCTTCATTGAAGGTATGGCCGATGCGGTGAGAGTAGTCAATGGAGGTTTTACTCCGGATGCCCGTCCTAAAGGAGGTAATTACATGGACGGCTACCGTACGGCCGGATATTTCTTTGCCTGGCTGAAGGACAACAAAGATCCGGATTTTCTCCGGAAATTCAACCGGAGTACGCTGGAGGTGATTCCCTGGTCGTTCAACGGTGCTGTGAAATATGCGCTGGGCGAGCAGTATGATATTGATGAACTGTGGAATGAATACCAGATTGCGGTAGGTGATTTGCAGGTAGAGAATAAAGTCGAAAATAAAGAGGAATAAAAATGAACAGGATAGTACAGGCGCTGGCTTTATGTGCATGTATGTTTTCGGCAAACATGCATGCCGAGAAACTGACGGATTTGGTGAATCCTCTGGTGGGAACCGATGGATACGGTAATGTCTATCCGGGAGCTCAGATTCCGTTTGGGGGCATTCAGATCAGTCCGGATACGGATGCGCACTTTTATGATGCGGCTGCCGGATACAAGTATAATCATACTTCGCTGTTGGGATTCAGCCTGACTCACCTGAGTGGTACGGGTATTCCTGACCTGGGGGATTTCTTGTTCATTCCGGGAACTGGAACCATGAAACTGGATCCGGGTACGCGTGAGGCACCGCAGGAAGGTTATCGTTCGCGCTATTCGCACGACCGCGAATGGGCTTCTCCCAATTATTATGCGGTGGATCTGCTGGATTATGGAGTGAAGGCGGAAATGACAGCCGGACTGCGGAGCGGGATGTTCCGTTTTACTTATCCGGCATCGGATTCGGCCTTCATCATGATTGACATGAATCATACTTTGTGGCAGCATTGCGAATGGTCGAACTTGCGCATGGAGAATGATTCTACTCTTACCGGTTATAAACTGGTAAAGGGATGGGGACCGGAACGTCATGTGTATTTCAAGGCTGTTTTCTCAAAGAAATGGGAAACCTTACGTTTCATGCAGGACAAGAAGCCGGTGATTTACAATACTTCCCGCTTCAGAAGTTCGTATGAGGCATGGGGCAAGAACCTGATGGCTTGTCTCTCTTTCCATACAGAAAAGGATGAAACGGTAACGGTTAAGGTAGCCGTATCGGCGGTGAGTACGGCCGGGGCGGCAAAAAATATGGTGGAACTCGACGGACAGACTTTTGACGGACTGAGAGAGAAGGGAGTGCAGGCATGGGAACAGGAGTTGAGCAAATATCAGCTGACGGCAGATAATAAGACGAAGGAAACGTTCTATACTTCTGCTTATCATGCAGCATTGCATCCGTTTATCTTCCAGGATGCAGACGGACAGTTCCGTGGACTGGACAAGAATATTGAGAAGGCGGAAGGTTTCACCAACTATACGACTTTCTCGTTGTGGGATACTTACCGGGCCCTTCACCCGTGGTTCAACCTGGTGCATCAGGATGTGAATGCGGACATTGCCAATTCGATGCTGGCTCATTACGACAAGAGCGTGGAGAAAATGTTGCCGATATGGTCTTTCTATGGAAATGAGACGTGGTGCATGATCGGTTATCATGCGGTCTCTGTACTGGCAGATATGATTGTGAAGGGAGTGAAGGGATTTGATTATGAACGTGCATTCGAAGCCATGAAAACAACGGCAATGAATGAGAACTTTGACTGTCTTCCGGAATATCGGGCCATGGGATTTGTTCCTTTTGACAAAGAGGCGGAATCGGTATCCAAGACGCTGGAATATGCTTATGATGATTTCTGTATCGCACAGGCTGCAAAGGCTTTGGGAAAGATGGATGATTATCAGTATTTCCTGAACCGTTCGCTGTCGTACCAGACGCTGGTGGATCCGGAAACGAAGTATATGCGTGGACGTGACAGTAAGGGCAACTGGCGTACTCCGTTTACTCCGGTGGCTTATCAGGGACCGGGTTCGGTGAACGGATGGGGTGACATTACCGAAGGTTTTACCATACAGTATACGTGGTATGTGCCTCATGATGTGCAGGGATACATGAATCTGATTGGCAAAAAGGCATTCCAGAAGCATCTGGACGATTTGTTCACTGTAGAGTTGCCGGATGACATACCGGGTGCTCACGATATTCAGGGACGTATCGGCGGGTACTGGCACGGCAATGAGCCTTGTCATCATGTGGCTTATCTGTATAATTATCTGGGACAGCCCTGGAAATGTCAGTATTGGGTGCGTGAGATTGCCGACCGTTTTTATGGTAATGAACCGGGATCGTTAAGTGGTAATGACGACTGTGGCCAGATGTCGGCATGGTACATGTTCAACTGTCTGGGTATGTATCCGGTGGCTCCGTCGAGCAACGTATACAACGTCGGTTCTCCTTGTGTGGAAGCGCTGGAGATTACGCTGAGCAACGGAAAGAAGATAAAGATGACTACCGAGAACTGGTCGAAAGACAATGTGTATGTAAAGGAATTGTATGTCAATGGTAAGAAATACGACAAGTCGTATTTGCCGTATTCTCAGGTGAGTGACGGAGTGGAACTGCATTTCGTGATGAGTGATAAGCCGAATTACAAACGGGCTGTTTCTGCAAAGGCAATACCTCCTTCGCTTTCGATGCCGGGAAAGACATTAATGTATAAGTCAACACTTTATTAACCATAATATAACTTTTTATGAAAAACTCAAACAAAAATCAAAGGAGGTACATGCGAATTTTGTACTCCTGTGCATTTGCGTATGCATTTTCATTGCCGATGTGGGCGGAGAAGCCTATGTTAGAAACGGAAATTGCAGAGCAATCAAAAGGTATTTCGATTAAAGGAACGGTTCTTGATGAAAGTGGACTGCCTGTTATCGGGGCCAATATTATGGTAAAAGGAACCAATACAGGAACGATTACTGACTTGAACGGATATTTTTCATTGTCTGTGCCTTATGCAGACGCCGTACTGACGGTTTCTTTTATCGGTTATACTTCTCAGGATGTACCTTTGAAAGGCCGTAAAGAGGTGAAGGTGGTTCTGGTGGAAGATTCTAAAACCTTGCAGGAAGTGGTTGTAGTTGGTTTCGGTTCGCAGAAGAAGGCGACACTGACGGGTGCGGTGGCTTCTGTGAATGTAAAGGAACTGTCTCAGAGCCCGAGTGCCAATATCACCAATGCGCTTGCGGGACGTATGCCGGGACTTACCGTTACTCAGTTTGGCGGTGGTGAGCCGGGTAAGGACGTGGCTTCATTTGCTGTCCGGGGTTTGTCTTCCTATAACGGAGGAGCGCAGTCTCCGATTATCATTGTGGATGGAGTAGAACGCAGCTTGTCCAGTCTGGACCCGAACGAAATTGAGACATTCAGTATCTTGAAAGATGCTTCTGCTACAGCCGTATACGGTATCCGTGGTGCGAATGGTGTAATCATTGTGACTACCAAGAAGGGTACTGCACAGTCTAAGCCGTCGGTGGAATTCAAGGCACAGGCAGGTATTGCTACTCCGGTGTCTTTCCCGGATTACTTGGGATCGGCTGATTATGCCAGACTGTATAACCAGGCCTTGAAGAACGATAATCCGGGTTGGGAAAACGATCCGGGCGTACAGTCTCGTTTGTTCTCGGATGAGATGATCAGCAACTGGGAACGGGCTAAAGGTGATAATACGGATGGATTGGGATATAATATTGATATGTTCGATTTTGCATTCCGTCCGGCTTTGCAGCAGAATTATACTTTGTCATTGCGAGGTGGCGGTGACCGTATCCGCTATTTTGCCATGATCGGTTATTTTAATCAGGACGGTAACTATCGTTATTCGGAACTGAATGACGGCTACAGTACCAATGGTGGATATAACCGTTATAACTTGCGTACGAATCTGGATATCGATATCACGGATAATTTCTATGTCAGCGTGAATATCGGTGGACAGATTACGGATACCAATGAATCTGGTGGCGGTTCAGGCAATATCATCTTTACTGCCAATACGACTCCTCCTATTTATCCGGTGGTGCTTGAAAGAAACGGGCATCCGGCAAATGAAAATTATTACATGGATCATCCGAACGGATTGCTTTTCGGTAATAACCAGTATACCAAGAACATTTTGGGTGAAATTGCTTACATGGGATACAAGACTACTCATAAGATTAATTTCCAGGGAAACTTTGTGATCGGACATAAGCTGGATTTCATCACCAAGGGATTGAAGGTGGAAGGTATGTTTTCTTACGACGTGGAAGAGGGACATATGATTGACCGTTCTATGGACCGTGAGGTGGCCAACAATGAATCGTATGGTGGTTATGCGACTTTCTATCCGACCGGCGGACTGGGTATTTATTCGGATCCGGAACAGGTCCGGTACAGTGGAGCTTATACTCCTGCGATTGATAAGTTTACGGTAGACAAGACCAAGAAGAATGCGTATACGGCTTTCTCTGCCAATTCCAGAATGTATATGCAGGCGAAACTGGATTATCAGCGCAGTTTCGGCAATCATAACGTAAGTGGTATGTTGATGATGAACCGTTCACAGCGAAACATTGGTAATGACGTAGCTTACCGTTATCAGGGTTTTGCGGCACGTGCCACTTATGATTACGCCAATAAGTATTTGTTTGAGGCCAATGTGGGTATCAATGGTTCTGAAAACTTCAGCAAGGCACACCGGTATGGTGTATTCCCTTCTTTCTCTATTGGATGGATTCCTACAGAAGAGTCATTCATGCAGGGTGCCAAGTCATGGCTCGATCACCTGAAATTCCGTGGTTCAGTGGGTTGGGTCGGAAATGACCAGGGTATCGGACGTTTCTTGTATGTACAGTATTACGATGGAACGAATGGAAGTAACTGGGCATTGGGACCGAATTATAACCAGGGAATGGGCGGTGGACTTACCGAAGGTAACCTGGCTAACCCGGACCTGACCTGGGAACGTGGTATCAAGTACAATGCCGGTATCGATATGCGCTTGTTGAATAACCGTCTGTCATTGTCGGTGGATGCTTTCTATGAAAGAAGATGGGACATCATCACCAATACGGGTGGTAGTGACGTAGTCGGTATTCCTGACGTACTGGGAAAGACTTCTTCTTATGTAAATGCGGGAACAGTAATTAACCGGGGTGTGGATCTCGAACTGGGATGGAATGACCGTATCGGACGTAATTTCTCATATTATGTACGCTTCAATGCCGGATTTGCACGCAACAAGATATTGGAAATGATGGAAATCGAGCGTGAGGTACCTTGGATGAGAAGAACCGGATGCCGTGTAGGAGAACACTTCGTATATGAGGTTGACCATTTTGTAGCCGACCAGGCTGAGGCCGACCGTCTGAATGCCATGAATGATGGCTTCGGATATCAGCCTTGGGGAAAACTGGGCCCGGGTGATGTGGTGTACAAAGACTTGAACAACGATGGAAAGATTGATGACCAGCACGACTTGAAACCGATGGGTAATCCGAAAATTCCGGAATTGCAGTTTGGTTTGCCGATGGGATTCTCATATAAAGGCTGGGACCTGAGCCTGTTGTTCCAGGGAGCTGCCCTTTCTTCTCTGCAATTGTCGGGACCGGCTGTATTTGACTTCCCGGTAATGGGTGCACAGGGCAACAATATGGGTAAGGTGAAAGGTATGCACCTGGATTCATGGACTCCGGAGAATCCGGATGCCAAGTACCCGGCACTGCACCTGAACAGTCATCCTAATAACAAGAATGCATCGAGCAGCCTCTTCCTGTATGATTCTTCTTATATTCGTCTGAAGAATATCGAAATCGGTTATTCTCTGCCTCAGAAATGGATTCAGAAAGCACATCTGCAGCAGGTACGTTTCTATGTACAGGGTATGAACTTGTTGACATTGGATAAACTGGGTGATGTGAATATGGACCCTGAAACCGGCGACGGTGACGGTTCATGGTACCCGATACAGAAGGTTTATAATTTTGGTGTAAACGTTACATTTTAAAAATTTGAATTATGAAGTTGTTTAGTAAAATAGCGATATATGTGGGGATTGGCCTTTTTAGTTTGACTCCAATCTCATGTTCTGACTTCTTGGAACGCGAAGACGACGGTAAGTTGCAGGAATCAGAGGTATTTGCCCGTTTCGATAAGGTGAACCAGCTGGTTACTCAGTTGTATTCGGATATGTATACAAACAGTCCGGGATTGAATTTACTTTACAGTCATAATATTGGTACAATCTGTGATGAGCTGGAGTACAACAAGGCCGACAGTGATGCGCCTTATAAGATTCTGAACGGTGAGCTGAGTTCTCAGCCGGGTATGATCGGAAGCATCGGAGGTGGATTGTTCGGCTGGTGGTGGATCTGGTACCAGTCTATCCGTAAGGCCAATAAGATTATTGAAGGAGTAGAGGAATATCATACTCCGGACCATCCGTCAAAACCGGGACTTCTGGAACGCCGTATCGGTGAGACTTATTTCTTCCGTGCTTATTATCATTATATGATTTTGCGCTGGCACGGTGAAATGGTGTATGCCGACAGATTGTTCGGCCTGGATGAAGACCCGGCTGAATATGCGGTTCGCGAATCGGTACATACCAGTGTAGAGAAAATCTGCCATGACCTGGATGAGGCTGCAAAGCGTCTGCCGGTGATGCAGGAAGGTGAGGAGTTCAACCGTATTGACAGAGGTGCGTGTCTTGCCGTGAAGGCAATCGTGCGCTGGATTGCTGCACAGCCGCTTTATAATGGAGGTATTAACGGACAGTCTCCTTTGGGTGATCACGATACCAGAGCGGGAGCCGCTGAATATAAGGTATACGACAAGACCCGTTGGGAAAAGGCCCGTGATGCAGCTCAGGCAGTGATTGAACTGGCTAACGGTGGTATCAAGCGTTATTCGCTGTATCAGAAATATACCGAAAAGGACTTCGTGGAAAATTCGGGAAACAAAGTGTATAAACGTCTGGAAGAAATGTTCAAGGATAATGATTTCTACAACAAGGAGTCTATCCTGACTTTGCTGACAGGTAAGGATGCACGCTGGATTCAGGATAACATTCCGTACAGCTACGGAAGCGGACAGACCCGTAACCAGCCTACTCAGGAGCAGGTTGACCAGTATGAGATTATCGATCAGGCCGGAGATTGTGGCTGGAGTATCTGGGATGCGAAAGAGAAAAACTTGTATGACGATGCGAATCCTTATGTAAACCGTGACCCGCGTTTCTACCGTGATATCGTTTACCTGGGAGCTGTACTGATGGGTAAGGAGTATAACACAGCCAGTGGAGACGACCAACTGGTAAATTCAACGGTTCGTGATACCCGTAATACCCGTACCGGCTATGCTTTGCGTAAATTCATTGACAATGACTGGACGACCAGTTCTTCGGCTTATGCTAAACACTTCCCGCTGATCCGTCTGCCGGAAATCATGCTGATTTATGCGGAAGCGCTGAATGAAACAGACGGTGACGTGAATATCATGAAGGATATGCTGAATCAGATCCGTAACCGTTCGTTCATGAAGAATGTGCCTGCCGAATTCGATACAGACAAGGAGGTACGCCGCGAATACATCAACCGTGAACGCCGCGTGGAATTATTCTTCGAAAATAACCGCTTCTTTACAGTGCGCTATAAAGGTATCATGACCGATCCTGCCGAACTGGAAAAGGAAACACGCTATCTGGCCATGCCGGAAGAAACCCGTGCACAGCAATGGTTTGAGACGGAAGGAGAATATCCTCAGACGCAGCACTACATTCATGGTATGCAGCCGGTTCTGGATGATAACGGAAAGCTTTCTCTTAATGGCAGAAAATACAAGATGGTACGTTTCGAAGGCAAACAGCTGGCACCGAGACGGGTAACTTACAGAGATTATTTCTTCCCGATCAACTCGAACGAGATTGCGAAAACTCCTTCTCTGATACAGAATCCGGGATGGTAATTCAAATGTTTTAATTAAAGCTGAAAATTATGAAAACACTATTGCGATATTTATTTCTGGTACTGATATTGGCCGGAACGGTTTCCAGTTGCGACTGGTATAGTGATCCTTTGGAACTGGTGTATCCGGGAACGGATTTGAGCGGTAAGCCCGACCAGGGAGAAGAGGATGAGAATGTGAAGCTGGTGACAGACTTTGAGAATGTGTTGTCTTCAGTATGGAACGGGGGATGGAAAATCACCGGAACAACCGATGAGAACGATGAACTGAGTGTGTATTTCATATTCGATGTAGAGGCTGGTACTTATGTAACCAAGTCTACATTGTATCCGGCACAGAAAGAAGGGGAATATAAGATTACGGTGAATGAAAACAAGCAGTTGGAATTCAACCTGTCTGATTCTGATATCAAGTATTTCGGCGATGAAACATTGGTTATTGGAGAAGTGACCGATGGTACAATTGCCTGTACAGGTGCTGAAACCGGAAAATCCTATAAAATGATTACTGCATCACAGAGTGAAATCGATGAGGTGGCCGATGCGTTGATGAAAGATATCAGAACTGCCGGCTGGAATATGGGAGTGATTCGTCGTCAGGCTGGTAATTTCATGGCTTATTATTACATGGATGATACTTCTATCTATTTCGTAGGTTTCAATAAGGATGCCAAGAAGGTAGTCCGTGTAACGAACCTGCTGACTAAGGACGGTGCCGACAAATATGTATGGGAGTCTCCGTTTAGCGTAGGCAATGCAGCCATTTCAGGTATACAGTATAATGAGGAGACACAGGATGTGACTCTTATCGGAATGGATGGCGATGCCGACCTGAAACTCGTGAAGAATATTTCAGTAGACAAGGACGGTACGGCGTTGTCAATGAAAGACTGGTTGTCTAAGACGGGTACTGCTGAATTCAAGGGAGCGGAACTGATTCTTACTGATGACCTGAAGGCAGATTATGATAAGATTCCGGGTAAGATTCTGGAATGGAACGGTTCATGGGGAGCTATCGTTGCCTATTATGATAATTACTACTTTATCAAGTACAACCGGGTGGCTGGTGTATTCCCTGTGGATGGCACGGATATTTTACATTTGCCGGGTGATCTGGAAGCTGGATACGGAAGCGATATCAAGGTAATCTCTTCTAATTATCCTACGCTGTATAACTTCCTGATTGAGCAGAATCATATTGTAGTACGAGACGGTGAAGCTAAAGATTCTCCGATATTGATGTTGAGTGTTTCTTCAGACCAGTTTATTTATTGGCCTAAAGCGGCTCTGTAAAACAGTGTGTTCAATGTTAAAACGAAAATGATATGGATAGAAAGTTTTTCAAAAAAATAGGTTATGTACTGTTTGGCGGTATAATGGCTCTGACCTCTTGTGTCAATAACGGTGGACAGGTTTTTGGTGAATTGCCTCCCGGGGTGCAGCTGGTTACAGGTACGACTCCTGAGGCGCGGTCGGCTGTCTTTGATGAAGGTCTGAATGAGTTGAAAATCACCTGGAAGGTAGCACCCAATCCGGATGTGTATAAAGGTGTGGAGGTTTCATTCCAGACACTGAGTGGGGGCAATAAGACAGTGAAGATGTTTGTGAATCCTAATTTTGCGTCTACTTATGATGGATTTACCGTAGTCACTAACAAACCTGAAAGTGTAACTTATCGCTGCTTGTGGGATAAGGGCGACAAAGAAGAGGTAAGTGAATGGGCATCTGTCAGCGATCTGGCATTGCGCAAGGTACCGGCTACCAGCCATTTCAGTACCATGAAATATCCGACCTTTAAATTTGTGACTGAGGCGAATGTATCGGAACAGGCAAAAGATACTTATTACGGTATCGTTGGCAAAGATGAACAGGCCCAGGAGGAATATTATTCCAATATTCTGGTTACGGTGCTTTCATCCCTCTATTACTCTACCGATGATGCAGGTACACAGCCGGTAAAATGGCTGAAATGTATCCTCGGACCGATGGATTTCGATGGAGCCGTGGCTTATGTATCCGGCGACAGCGAAGGACCGTTGATGAGAATGAGTGCCCAGTATCTGGATCAGATTGCTTCTGGAGCTATCTCCGGACCGGAAGCTACTTTCGAAATCCGTGGCGTATTGCTGCATGAGTTTGTTCACCTGGTACAGGCTACGGGAGCTGTCAACAGCAACCAGCCCTCTTGTATCGAAGGTATGGCCGATGCAGTCCGTACGGCATGTGGCGGCGTAACTGCTCAGGCACGTATTTCTACTGCCTTGAACGCCGGACCGTATTATGACGAGAACCGAAAGTCGGGAAATACTCCTTGTCCTTATGTATGGCAATTGCCTTACGGTACTTCCGGATACTTTATGGCATGGCTCAGATATTACGACGGAGACTTCCTGCGTAAACTGACCGTGACAATCAAGAGCATGGGTTCTGAATGGTCTTTGGAAAAAGCAGTGCATTATATCCTGGGCGAACAGTTTGATATTAAGCAACTGTGGGAAGAGTATATTGAAGATGTACGAAAGGAAAATGCCTGAAAGTAATTATAGACAGACTGTAGCATAATGCTCTGTTTCTAGAATAAGGTTGTTAAAATCCTTCTGCCTGAAATCCTTGTACGTTCAAGTACGGATGGATAGGCAGGAGGATTTTTTCGGTTTTATCTCCTTTTTGTTAAAGGGAGTTTAAATGATTTTCCGTATGTTTGCAGTCGTTAATTTTTTTCATTTAAATAGTGAGTTTATGAAATTTAAGAAATTCTTGTTCTTGGCTGCACTGGTTGCCGGAATGGGCCATACCGTATCGGCCGGTGCCCAGGAACGGCTGCCTGAATATCTGCAGGCTGAAAAATTTACAGGGGAAAAACTGAAAACAATGTTGTTTTCCACCGCTGTCGATCCTCATTGGTTCCAGCAGGGAAATCGTTTCTGGTATATGTATAAAACCAGTGAAGGTGTGTTCTGGTATGTCGTAGATCCGGCTGCGGCACGGAAAGAACAGTTGTTCGACCGTGACGAACTGGCTTCCCAATTGTCGGAAATCGTACAGGACCCTTTTGATGCCCAGCATCTGCCTTTGCTGAACCTGAAAGCCAAGGAAGACGGACATACATTTACTTTTGAAATCCGTTCTACCCGTGATGCGAAACCTGAAAAGAAGGGTGAGAAGGTAAAGCCGGGGGAAAAGGAAATGTTTTATTTCAGCTATGATTTCAACACCCGTAAACTGACTCATCTGAAGGATGCCGAAAAGGAACCGAAACGTCTGGACTGGGCTTCTGTTTCTCCGGATATGAAGAGTGTGGTATATGCCAAGGACTGCAACCTGTATCGGATGAGCATGGAAGATTACCGCAAGGCACAGAAGGATGAGAAAGACAGTACCATTGTCGAGGTTCAGCTCACTACCGACGGTACTCCCGATTTCGGCTACGGCATTCCTTACAGTATTCTGAATACCGATACCCTTTGCAATGGCAAACGCAGAAAGGCATGGGGATACTGGTCGCCCGACTCACGTCACTTTGTGACCATTGTTTCCGATGACCGTAAGGTGAAGCCTTTGTGGGTGATTAATTCGATTGCTTCCCCACGTCCTACTCTGGAAACCTATAAGTATCAGATGCCGGGAGAAATGGACGCTCCGGAAGAACATCTGTATGTGTTTGACATGACCTCCAATACGCGTAAGGAAATCAAGGTGGCAGCCTGGAAAAATCAGTCTTTGGGACTGGAGGCAAGACCTTATCAGCAGAAACAGCGGGATGCGGAATTCCTTCCGGCAGTATGGCAGGGCGACAATAACCGTTTTTACCTGACCCGGAGCAGCCGCGACTTGCACCGTATTGATGTCTGCACTTATACCATTGGAGAAGACTCGATCGTACCGGTGGTAAAAGAGCGGATGAATACGTATCAGGAAACCCGTCCGATTCACGTGTTCAACGGTGGAAAGGAGTTCATCCAGTGGAGCGAGCGCGACGGCTGGGCACATCTGTACCTGTATGATGAAAAAGGAAATCTGAAGAACCGGATTACCAAAGGCCCCTGGCATGTGGAAAAAGTCCTGAAGGTAGACGAGGCTTCCCGTACCATTTATTTCCTTGCCAACGGCCGTGAAGAGGGTGAGAATCCTTATTACGAACATCTGTATCGGGTAAATGCCGATGGCAGCGGACTGAAGCTGCTGACAAAGGGAGACTTCTTCCATCAGGTAGCAGTGGACGATGAGGCTCGCTTTATGGTGGATAATTTCTCCAGAGTCAACACGATACCTTGTGCCGACCTGATTGACCGCAACGGCCGCAAGGTCATGACCATTCAGGAGAGCGACTTCTCTCAGTTGATGGCTGCAGGATATCAGTTCCCTGAACTCTTCAAGGTGAAGGCTGCCGACGGAGTAACGGACCTGTATGGGGTAATGTACAAGCCGTTTAACTTCGATTCTACGAAAGTATATCCGATCATCGATTATGTATATCCCGGACCTCAGGTTGAGGCTGTGTACTATCCTTTCACACGGATGAGCGTGCGTACCGACCGTCTGGCCCAGGCTGGCTTTATCGTCATATCGGTCGGTCAGCGTGGTGGACACCCCAGCCGTTCGAAATGGTATCATAATTACGGGTACGGAAACCTGCGGGATTATCCGTTGGCCGACCACAAGGCCGCTGTAGAGCAGCTGGCAGCCCGTTATAAGTTTATCGATATCAATCGGGTAGGCATCCACGGTCATTCGGGCGGAGGCTTTATGTCGACGGCGGCTATCTGCCAGTACCCCGATTTCTATAAGGCAGCCGTATCTTGTGCCGGTAATCACGACAACCGGATTTACAACCGTTGGTGGAGTGAAACCCACCATGGAGTGAAGGAAGTAGTCTCTGCAAAGGGAGATACTACGTTTGCCTACCGCATTGCGACCAACCCGAGTATCGTCCGTCAGTTGAAGGGACACCTGATGCTGGTTCATGGCGACATCGACAATAACGTGCATCCTGCCAATACTACTCGGGTGGTAGATGCCCTGATCCGTGCCAACAAGCGTTTTGAAATGCTCTTCCTGCCGGGGCAGCGTCACGGATTCGGAAACATGGATGAATATTTCTACTGGCGCATGGTGGACTTCTTCTCTGAACACCTGAAAGGCCAGAAAGAGTCGTCGGTGGATATTCCGAGGAGGTAGGGAATAAAGTAGGTGATGCAGTTGTCATCACCGTCAGATACAAGCCGAAAGGGCGCTCCGAATACGTAACGGAGCGCCCTTTCAGTTTATTCAGAAGGGTGATGTGATGTCTCTGGTAATCGTGCGAGAACTCCCTAGGAAAAACTTCCTAGAAAAGAGTGAATACCAACCGGTGCTCGTCGCTCTCTTTTTCGTTGAACGCAAAGCCTTCCCATTCGAAAGCCTTGAGGGCTTCCGTATCCGTTATACGGTTTTTCAACAGGAACCGAGTCATTTCTCCCCGGCACATTTTGGCGTAAATGACTACCGTGGCAGGCTTGCCGTTCTTGTACACCTGAAATTCGGGGGTAACGACTTTCACCTCACTGCAGACACGCTTCCAGTCCAGCAGGTCCTTCATTTCCGCACTGGCCAGGTTGACTAGCACTCCTCCCTGTTTCTTTATTTCCTGGATGAAATAATCGGTCATTACCGGCTTCCAGTAATCGAACAAGGTTATTCCGCCTTTCTCCGGCAGTTTCACGCTTCCCTCCAGACGATAGTTCCGGATGAGGTCCAGCGGACGTACCAGCCCGTACAGGAAAGAGGAAATCCGCAAGTGATCCTGTGCATAGGTCAGATCGTCTTCCGTAAAGTCCTTGGCATTGATACGCTTGAATACAATTCCGGTATAGGCATGCAGGGCCGGCAGTCCGTGATTGTCTTCCGAAAAGAAGTTGTGGTACCGGAAATAATTCTCTGCCGCCAGTTTGGCATTGATGTGCAGCAGTTTGCCCAGTTCTTCTGACGGAAACTGCGACATGCTCAGGGCAATCTGTTCCGCTTCCGACTGAAAAACCGGTTGGGTAGTAAAGGGAACCGCCAGTTTGCTGCGTGAAGCCATGGTCTTGGCACAGGATATATAAATCATCATAAGTGAAAGGGTTTTTTAGGTTAATCTGTCTGCAAAGATACATTTGTCGCGGAATTTCCCATACAGGACAACCGTTTTTGTTTGGGGCGTACAACTGAAAGTCCGCTTCCTGGAAAAAGAAAACTCCCGGAAGTTTGCCAGAAAGGCAAACTCCGGGAGGGCTTAAAAAGCATGGAAGAAATTAGTTTTTACTTATATTCCTGCCAGCTCTTGATCTGGATATCTTCCTGCTTCATCTGACAGAAGGCTTCAATGAAGGCCTTAGCCAGTCGTGCGTTGGTCATCAACGGAATGTTATGGTCGATGGCTCCGCGGCGGATACGGTATCCGTTGGTCAGTTCTCTCTTGGTATGATTCTTCGGAATGTTGACAATCAGGTCGAACTTATGTTCTGCAATCATCTTCATCACGTTGTTCTCTGCATTCGGACGTTCATCCGGCCAGAATACCGGAGTAGTCGGAATGCCGTGTGAGTTCAGGAAGGTAGCAGTACCTGCCGTAGCATAGATATGATAACCCTTCTTGCTCAGCATATGGCTGGCATCCAGCAGGTCGACTTTCGACTTGGTAGCTCCTGAAGAAAGCAGTACCGACTGCTGCGGAATCTTGTATCCGGTAGCAATCAGGGCATTCAGCAGGGCTTCGTTGAAGTCGTCTCCCAGACAGCCTACCTCACCGGTTGAAGACATGTCGACACCCAGTACCGGGTCGGCATTCTGCAGACGGGCGAATGAGAACTGAGAAGCTTTCACACCGATACGGTCAATATCGAAGGCCGATTTGTCCGGCTGGCTGAACGGAGCATCCAGCATGATGCGGGTAGCTGTTTCGATGAAGTTGCGTTTCAGTACCTTAGATACAAACGGGAAGCTGCGTGATGCGCGCAGGTTACATTCGATTACCTTCACCTCGTTCTTCCGTGCCAGGAACTGGATGTTGAACGGACCTGAGATGTTCAGTTCTTTGGCAATCTGACGGCTGATCTTCTTGATCTGACGTGCCGTAGAGAAGTAAATCTGCTGTGCCGGGAATACCAGGGTTGCGTCACCAGAGTGTACGCCGGCATATTCAATATGTTCTGAAATGGCATATTCAATGACTTCTCCATTCTGTGCCACCGCATCGAATTCAATTTCCTTGGTTTCCTGCATGAACTGTGAAACGACAACCGGGAATTCCTTGGAAACCTCGCTGGCCATCTGCAGGAAGCGGGTCAGTTCTTCTTCGTCGTAGCATACGTTCATGGCAGCACCACTCAATACATACGAAGGACGTACCAGTACCGGATAACCTACCTTGGCAACGAAAGATTTTACATCGTCCAGGCTGGTCAGTTCCTGCCATGCAGGCTGGTCGATACCCAGCTGGTCGAGCATTGCCGAGAACTTGTTGCGGTTTTCCGCACGGTCGATGGAAATCGGAGAAGTTCCCAGGATAGGCACTGACTGGCGGTGCAGCTTCATGGCCAGGTTGTTCGGAATCTGTCCACCCACCGAAACGATGACGCCGCGCGGCTGTTCCAGGTCGATGATATCCAGCACTCTTTCGAATGACAGTTCATCAAAGTACAGGCGGTCACACATATCATAGTCGGTAGATACCGTTTCCGGGTTATAGTTGATCATGATAGCCTTGTAACCCAGTTTACGGGCTGTCTGGATAGCATTTACCGAACACCAGTCGAATTCAACGGATGAACCGATGCGATAGGCTCCCGATCCGAGTACGACTACCGATTTTTCATTCTTATAATAGTTTACATCATAACCTTCCACTGCATAAGTCATATACAGGTAGTTGGTCAGGTCAGGATGTTCCGAAGCCACTGTATTGATACGTTTTACAGCCGGCAGGATACCCAGTTTCTTACGGTAAGCACGTACGGCCAGGTTTTCCTTTTCCATGTTTCCGCTGGTCGGTTTCAGTACGAAGCGTGCAATCTGGAAATCAGAGAATCCCATTACCTTTGCTTCCCGCATCACTTCAGCCGGAATTTCTTCGAGGCTGTTGTATCCCTGCAGTTTCTGTTTGTAGTCTACGATGTTTTTCAGTTTTCCGATAAACCACGGATCAATCTTGGTCAGTTCGAAAATCCGTTCAATGCTGTATCCTTCTTCCAGTGCCTGAGCAATGGCAAAGATACGCAGGTCAGTCGGGTTGGCCAGTTCGTCGTCCAGGTTTTCGAAGCGGGTGTGGTCATTGCCCACAAAACCGTGCATGCCCTGTCCGATCATACGCAAGCCTTTCTGTATGATTTCTTCGAACGTACGTCCGATAGACATGATTTCACCTACCGACTTCATGCTTGAGCCGATGCGGCGTGATACTCCGGCAAACTTCGTCAAGTCCCAGCGAGGAATCTTACAGATCAGGTAGTCCAGTGACGGAGCTACGTAAGCCGAGTTAGGTGTATTCATCTCACCGATTTCATCCAGTGTATATCCCAGACCAATCTTGGCAGCTACGAAAGCCAAAGGATAACCGGTAGCCTTGGATGCCAGGGCAGAAGAACGGCTCAATCGTGCGTTAACCTCGATGACACGATAGTCATTGGTATCGGCGTTGAAAGCATATTGGATATTACATTCACCTACGATGCCCAGGTGACGGATACATTTCTTTGAAAGTTCCTGAAGCATGGTAACCTGTGCCTCTGTAAGTGAGCAGGTCGGTGCTACCACGATTGATTCACCGGTGTGAATACCCAGCGGGTCGAAGTTTTCCATGCTGGCCACAGTGAAGCAGTGGTCGTTGGCATCACGGATTACCTCAAATTCAATTTCCTTCCATCCTTTCAGTGATTCTTCTACCAGAATCTGCGGAGAGAAGGTGAAAGCACTTTCTGCCAGTTCCACGAATGTTTCTTCGTTCGGGCAGATACCGCTTCCCAGACCTCCCAGAGCATAAGCCGAGCGGATCATGACCGGATAGCCGATGCGGCGTGCCGCAGCCAGCGCATCTTCCATGTTCTCTACCGCCTGGCTGACAGGAGTCTTCATTTCGATTTCGTCCAGTTTCTTGACGAAGAGATCTCTATCTTCTGTATACATGATGGCTTCTACCGAAGTACCCAACACTTCTACTCCATATTCTTTCAAAATGCCTTTCTGGTACAGTTCGGTACCGCAGTTCAGCGCAGTCTGTCCGCCGAATGCCAGCAAAATTCCGTCCGGACGCTCCTTCTTGATAATTTCAGTAACGAAGTAAGGAGTTACCGGAAGAAAGTAAACCTGGTCGGCAATACCTTCAGAAGTCTGTATGGTTGCAATGTTTGGATTGACCAGTACAGAGTGTATTCCTTCTTCACGCAAAGCCTTCAGAGCCTGTGAACCGGAATAGTCGAACTCGCCGGCCTGTCCGATCTTCAGTGCGCCTGATCCGAGAACCAGGACTTTTTTCAGTTCTTTTTTCATGATTTATCTATGATTGATTGGTTCTTCATATCAGAGGGTTAAAATGACCTAACCCTTTTGCAAAGAAACGATTTATTTTGAAGAAAACAAAGGATTTTGACAGGCTTTATTCCAAGAAAAACGGAGAAAGTAGGTCTTTCTTTTGGGGGATTTTGACGGCTGTTTTATCTGGAGGTCAAGCGGACTTTTGTATCCTGATATCCGGAAATGGGGTAACCGTACAGGCAGGAGAAAGTTGAACCAATGTGAACTTGACTGGGTTTCGGAAAAAATGAATATTTGCAGAAAGAATTGAAAATAAAGGAAGTTTTTGAAAGAGCTTCTTGAACCGTGTAATTTAAATTATAATATTATGGCAGAATTTAGTCTTGACGGTCGGATGACTGTAAGAGGTTTGAAAGAGAATTTTAAAAAATGTTTTGGTGCTACTTTGCGTGTATATACAACTCCTGCTTGCAAGACATATGCAGATGAAAAGGCAACTTTGGCCTCTATTCGTACAGCGGACGCAAAAGGAGGTTCACTGGTAGTTGGCGGTAATCTTCGTGTAGGTAATTTTGAAAAGAAGATTGCAGAAATGTACGGAATCGGTGTACAGGTGGCCAATCCGGATAATACAAAGTTGGTAGACAATAGTCTTACTCTGGTAGCAGCAGGAAAATAATGTCTACAATTGTAAATAGCGGCAGTAAAAGAAGGAGTTCTTTGTGCCGCTATTTTTATGTTTATGAGGCTGCGGCTACCCGGAACCGTATGGTGTAATATGTAGCGGCTGACAGGAATATGAACAATTTTTCCGGATTGTTTTTTAATCAGCCTTTTCCGGAATAATTCACTGGATTTTGCTGTAAGTAGTTTATTTGTAGAACGATAATTATTTATATTATATATGAAATCAAGCATTATTGATATTCCTCGGAAGTACGACCAAGAGGATTTGTTTGGTATAAAAATCTACCAGGATGCACTGATAGAATACATTAAGTGGACAGAAACTCCTATTACCATCGCATTGCAGGGAGAATGGGGAAGTGGTAAGACTTCCTTGATGAATCTCCTGAGATGGAATCTGTGCGATTGTGACCAGGCCCAGTTTTTCCCGATATGGATCAACACATGGCAATATTCTTTAATGAAAACTTCCTCACAGGCCATTATCGGTATACTGGAGGGGATTATTAACCAGATTGGGGCATTGAATCCCTCGGAAGGAAAGTGGAATGAAAGTAAGAAAAAAATAGGGGGAATCTTTAAGAAAATGGCATCAGTCGGCACTAAGATTGTAGCCAATCAGGTGGGAATTGACGGAGATGCGGTAGATGAATTGTTTGGAGAAGATGGCGGCTCGGCTCATTCGGATGTGATGCGGCTGAAGGAGGAAATCAATGGACTGGTACAGGAAGCGCTGGCACACCGTCCCGATAGAAAAGGTTTTATTTTCTATATAGACGATCTGGACCGGATTGACCCCCCTGTGGCAGTGGAGATTCTGGAATTGCTGAAGAATATTTTTGACCTGGAGAACTGTATTTTTGTACTTGCCATCGATTATGATGTGGTGATTAAGGGACTTAAACCGAAGTTTGGGGAATTGACGGATAAGAATGAGCGTGAGTTCCGGTCTTTTTTTGATAAAATTATTCAGCTCCCGTTTTCCATGCCTGTGGCCAATTACAATGTAGACGTATTTTTGGTCAATGCTTTGAAGGCTATCAATTTCTTTACGGAAAAAGAACTGGATGATACGGCACTGGCCGAAAATTTGTCGGAAATTGCCCGTTTGTCAGTGGGAAGCAATCCGCGGTCATTGAAGCGACTGACCAATACCTTGTCGCTGATTTCAATCATAAATCAGAAGATGGGGGCTAATTGCCAGAATGACAACAAACTGCTAAACTTTGCCTTAGTGTGTATGCAGATTGCCTATCCGTATATTTACAATCAGTTGCAGGAAGAGCCGGATTTCAAGAACTGGAACGAGAAAGTGGCCTCTAAATTGAAACTGCGTCCTTTGACAGAGGAGGAAAAGGATAGCTTGGATGCTATCATGGAGTTCGATGAAGAATGGGAGAAAATCGTTTTCCGGATGTGCCAGAAAGAAACTTATCTGAGCAGTCGGGTATTTCAGGTCTCAGGTTTGTTGAATAAGATATCGGAACTGATTAATAATGACAGTGCATTGGGTGAGGTGATTGAAACGGTTATGGAACTTTCAGCTGTCACCAACCTGAAAGCATTTGATTCTCCCCGGAAAATCAAGATTAATCGTGATTATTCCAATTATGAGTTTAACGGAACGGTTTACAGTAAAAAGGCGGAACTGGTACATGATATCGTAAAATACTATATGTCGCAGCACGAAGGTCTTACTTTGGATGAACTGAAGGCGGCTTTCAGTTTTCAGAAGAATATGGATACAGTATTCATGGAATACAAGACCTATTGTGAGATTATGGAGAAAAAGGGCAAATGCGAGTTTTTTGGTAACCGTACCGAAGAAGATTGCCTGGTGCTCCAAGATGCGAAATTCCTGATATGCAGAAACTGGCCGGTAATGGTTTCCGGTAAGCCGGGAGCATTCACTAAGTTCTTGGAAGTGGTAAGAAATCGCCTGAAATATGTAGTACACGAGTGCTAACGGAAGCTGGGCAGGTATCTGCCTGGATATGCGTTTCCTGGGATAGTGTCTTAAGGAGGATATCCGTAAAAGAAGAAATTCATCGGAGGGGAGGTCTGAAAGTGAAGGCAAAAGGAACTCTCATCCGATGAATTTTTTTGTTGATTGTAGTCTTAAAAAGACGATAAGGCAAACATGCAGATACTGATGATCGTTAGCATGAAAGACAGGAAACCGAATATTGTGGTCGTAATCGCATGTTTGATTTTGTTTCCCAGCAGCGAGACGTTGCTGGAACGAAACTTTTCGCTTCTTGATACGTTTTCATGGTAATACTTAAAAGAAAATATTCCCATTAGAATAGCCAGTATAAGGGAGATCAAGCATGCACAACTGATAACTGTGTAACCGATTGCATTAATGTCTCCGTTTTCGTCTGACAACGTGTAGCTGCATTTGTCGACAGCAAAGTAGGCCAGAAGCACGGAAGCGCTAAAGAAGAAGAATACCTTGTTGGCCAGTAAATAAAGAAATGTGGTCATAATGTGTCTTTCTTGGAGGTCTTCTTAGTGGAACCCCAGTCTCTTTAAATTAAGTCAACTGCAATCAGCGGGATGACAGTGATTTGAGGTAGGCACGTGTCCGTTCGATTTCTTTTTTCAGAGATTCAATCTTACGGTCATGGGAGGCTGCCCGGTCTATTTTCAATTTTTTGTACATTACCTTGGAATTAGGGGAGGCCATTTTAATACTTTTTGCGTAATTGGCATTGTCTTTTTTCTTAGCTTCCCTTTCTTTGGCAATCTGGGCACGTAAGTCTATCAGTTTTTTCTTGTAATATTCTTTACTCATCGCTAAAATTGAATTATGGATTGGATATTTAGTCATTAGAGCGTGATTACCTCAAGGCATGTCAGAGTCTTTTCAGTCAATCTCGCTCTAATAACTGTTTCAGATGAATATTATTTCTTGTATTCCTCTCTTGCTGCCTGTCCGATTGTGATTTCGTTAGGAACCAGTTTCTTGGCACTCTTGTCCTTGATTTGTACGGTTACTCCAAATATCTTGTCAAACAGTTTTTCAGCATCACCTACTTTCATGTTGGCAGTAATTTTCAGACTTGCGTCAGAAGTAGTGACCTGTTTGGTGGTTTTCTGATTCAACTGATTGAGAGTCAAATCACTGTCGGCAATGATGTTGCCTTTGTAAAATACCAGTGAAACTCCGAATGCTTCTTTAAATTCACTTGAAATGGTCTTCAGTTTCTTGTTAGGAGAAACAGTAAATTCTGCTTTGTTGAATCTGTCTAGAAAATTGTTGATAAGTCCCATAATATTATTTTTTTTAGTTATTGATAATCTGATAAATACTCAAACACATATCTCCATGTAAAACTTCTGCGGGCAGAAGACGTGTAATACCTTCTTGCATTACCTTTGAAGCATCAGTTTTTCTGTTCAATTTCACATATAAGCACTTTGAAAGCTCCCGACTTGTCATACGGATAATCGTAGGGAAACCAGTGGCAAGTATAAGTTCCCGACAGAGTAAGCGGCGGATATTCTTTGGTCCAGTTGGCTTCCGACCTCCAGGCCAGTGTTCCGGGACCCACGGTTTTTCCTTCATGTATTTTGAACTCAATATCAACGCTCTTTCTCTGGTTGGCTGTATAATACAGAGGGTCATTGGTCAGGATAATGGCAAATCCCCTTTCAAAATTTTCTTTTTTCGACAGGTTTTCGATGCGTGCAATATCTTTCAGAAAACCATATCGTCCCAGGTCACAGGCACCGTGCGCTTTCAGGCTGATGAGCTGATTGTCTGCATCCGGAATTTCTACCTGTCTGGTTTTGTATTTAAGCTCAATGGGATACAGTCTGCCTTGATACGTTACACACACATCGATGTACATCGGCTCGCCGGAATCATTCATGTACCGGCGCTCCAGACAAATATCGGCCTCAGGAAGCGTCTGTTTGATTTCCCAGGCTAAGGCCAACTGGAAATCCACTTCCGACCAGAATATTTTCTTTGTCGCCAGTGCATTGATTCTGGCTGTCATGAATGCACGGTCTATTGTGATGGAAGATTTCATATGCTACATGTTTGATGCTTTAATTTCAAAAGCAAATATCCGATTTACCTTTTTAGTAATCAAGTTCATATTGGTTCATTTAAAAGCTGCAATGAATTAAACTTATCATATGTTTTTGCTTGAATACTTATTGTTCCAGCTTCCTTGCCTGCCAGGTTGGGATACTTCCATTTAATGTGAATTCTTATAATCCCTTATAAGTTCTTTAGCCATTTTTTGTGCAGACCGGTCAAATGTGTATGTATAATCGTCTTCTTCAAATGTACCGTTCGTTTTTTTATCTGCTTTGATGCTGACCAATACCAATTTTTCTACCTTTTCCGCAAACGAAAGATTATCTTTGATAAGGGCTTCTTTTATTATTGTAATCAGGCATCCGTTCAATGAAGTCGCACATGACATATACTGGTCATTATTGTAGTCTGGACCTTTTGTCTTTTTTTCTCCATATCTGAATTCTCCCAGTTTTCCACTTACATCATTAAAGCATAGCATGAAAAGTCTTTCCGCATCAGGGCTCTGCATATCCATTAGATAGGAGGCTTCGGCTTTGAGCACCTGTATGGCTTGGGGAATATATTCGTCGTAGATCATGCTTGTTCCTGCGAAAGTAGCATTACCAATAACCTTATAGTTGTACAAATCCTCAAGCATTCTGTTACATGCTTCAAAATCATTCGCAATGATTGCTTCCCTGATTGTGGCAGGCCCCTGATCAGCATTGTCATTCTTTTTACCGCCACAGCTGCATTCTTGTATCATTGAAATGACACAGAGGATTGCAAAGATGGTTAATATTGTTTTCTTCATGATTGTATCCGTTGGTGTTATATAGATCAGTTACACAGTGTAAGATTACATGCCGGTAATAACCAGATGGACGTCGGCAAGTCCTTGTGACAGGTTGCTGACTTTTACCCCCAGTTTTTTACGCATGGCTTTTGCAAAGTCGCGTCCCCACTGATAAGCGGAATGCTGAGTCCCGTCTTCATTGAGTGTGGCGATACGGACATTGGTGTACGCAAGTTCATATTTGGTATTTGTATTAAGCCGGTAAGTACCCTTAACGGTATGTGTATCCATATAATCGTCTATCCAGTTGGCATATACCTGTCCTTCTATACTTTCGTCCTGTAAATTAATGTTGGATGAACTCTCTACGGTGATGCGTACAGATATTTCACGTCCTCGGGTAAGTATATCCGAAAAGTATCTTTGCAATTCGTTAGAGATGGAAGGCATCTATTCTTTTAACGACTTAGAGAAATCACTGTCATTGCTGGAGCCTGTCTTTGTGCTGATGACCTTGTTGGTATAAGCATCCATGAAAGTGAGTGTATAATCCAATGTCTTCTTGAATGTCTTGCGGTCTAGCGCTGTTTTGTAATCAAGTTCGGCTATGATATCCGGTTTGGCAGTAGCTAGCAGAAGCGTCTTGGCATCTTTGGCCAGCTGGTCGGCTTCATCGGTCGCTGAACGGTTTGCCAGTTGTTTCAGTGTTTGTTCCAGATCATTTAAAGGATATCCCAATTGATTGAATTCATTCTGTACGGCTGAAGTCAGGGCTTTATTGGATGAACTGTTCAGCAAGTAGGTCTGGTAATTACGTTCCACCCCGTTACCGGTCTCTTTCAGGGAATGATATTCTTTAAGTACCCTGTCGCTTGGCAATACCATGATTACCGGCAAGGCTTGGTCGATTGCATTCACATCCTCTTCCATATAGGCAGCTGAGTGGTCAGCTGCCCCTGCCGTAAGTTGATTACTGCTACTTTTACTGCCTCCTCCACAGGATACCCATGTGAGGGTACAGAGCGAAAGCGCAGCAAAAAATACTTTTCTTCTCATAATCTAATATTGTTAAGTAATTATTCTTATAAAATATGAGTCATTCACGAATGACCCATATTATCATGCCGATACCTCCAGGAGGTTTCTGGCTGTTAATCGTTTGCCCTTGTTATTCGGTTGTATTTTCAGCGTCGGGATCATAATTTACCGGCACCTTATCCCCTAAGCCATAGCATAATTTGTACCATAACATCCTGAAAGGTGAGGTCTGTGCATCTTCCAGAGCGATTCTTCTGCGCATCTCCGATGAAGACATCTGCTTGGAAGTTTTGGCTGCAAGTTCCATTTTTTTCATTTCCATTTCACGTGCAGCAGTCTTTTCCTGTTCTTGGGTGATAGTTAAATGCTTTGTATAATCTCCGTATATTTTTTGAGCCTCATTATATTGTGCGGAACCGGCCGGTATCATAGCCAGATAAGCTCCTGCTTCCGGATTGTAGGTTCCTTCAGAAGCAGCAATGGCAGCTTTAAGACGGGCAAAATTTTCCGTACTGTATTTCTCCAGCATTCTTGAACCTACTTTTTCCAATTGCGCCTGGGCATATTTGAATGTCTCGGTGGCTTCCTGTGGAACTGAGCGAAGTATGGCATAGGCCTCGTCGTACTTTCCCCTTGAAAGATATCCATTGACCTGCGACTTTATTTCGTCGGTATGTGAATTGTAATAGTCAATGATTTTTTGAACTGACTGGCTTAACATATGCTGGATACTGCTGTTGTCATTGAGTTCTCTTGCCGCATTTATTGCTGCCTGCCGTTCGTTCTCGCCCACTCCGACCAACTTGACGGAGGTGGTACCAAAGACTGCGTCCGAAAGTATGTTGCCTACATATAAGGTAACATTATATGTAATCATGGTTTTCTGAGGTGCCGTACCTGTCGGTTTTTTCTCGGCTCCGGTAATACCTGCGGCAAAGACAAATGACGGGTCTCCGCCCATTCCACTGATTCCGTTGCGGGAGGCTACGGATAACATCTTTATTGCCAGCTCATTGCTCATCTGTGCTGATACAAAGTTCTCGGGGTCAGGATTAGGAGTCATGATGGTAAGTTTAATACCGTTCCCGATGACTGTAGCTGTGTCAATTACAGCCAGTGAAGCACGCTTGGCTTCAATAGCTGCCTGTCGTTCTGCATCTGTCAGGGTTGATTCTTCTGGCTGTGGATTGAATTTTTTCCCACCAGATTTGCCGTTACTGCAGGAATCCAATGAAATGATTCCCATCAAGCAACTTACTAATATAATAAACTTATGTTTCTTCATTACAGTTGATTTTGGGACCGATTCTTTATTAGATCATTGTCATTGAGTACGGTTATTTCTTAAATATGGCTTTGATGACAGCTGCTCCAACTTTTCTTTCCAGTCCTTGTTTGGTAGTGGGTATTCCAGTTTTTCTTGCTACTTTTTGTTTTAAGGCAGTAATGCCGACAGCTCTTTTAAGAGAAAATGATAATCCGGGTATTTTCATGGCTATTTATTTTATTGTTTACTTAAATTCTTGCATGCGGTTAATCGTTTCGGGCTGGAGTATTGTGGGTGATGTCAAGAGGATACTAATCAGGAATCAGGCGGTCGTCTTTGTCTTTCTATATTTACTGCATCCAGATGCATTCCCTGCATAAAAGCAAAAAACGCTTTCCATATTATCGTCCGACCCCATCTCCGGTCAGGATAAAATTCTGATAGCAAATATCCGATTTACCTTTTTAGTAATCAAGTTCATATTGGTTCATTTAAAAAGCGGATGATAAATAAATGGCATTCGGCAATCTTTAAATGTCGGCATTTCAGTTTTTTATATTATCTTTGGCGGCAAATAATCATTAAACAGCTATTTTACCGATGAAGAAAGAGAAAATTATATTGACCGGCGACCGCCCTACCGGTAAGTTGCATATCGGACATTATGTAGGTTCGTTGCGCCGCCGTGTGGAGTTGCAGAATTCGGGACTTTATGATAAGATTTTTGTGTTCGAGGCAGACGGACAGGCGCTGACCGACAACATCGACAATCCGGAAAAGGTGCGTCAGAACGTAATTGAAGTGGCTTTGGATTACTTGTCTGTAGGTCTGGATCCGACAAAATCTACCATATTTATACAGTCGCAGATTCCGGAACTGTGCGAACTGAGTTTTTATTTCATGGACCTCGTAACGGTTTCCCGTCTGCAGCGTAACCCGACGGTGAAGACAGAAATCCAGATGCGTAACTTTGAGACCAGCATTCCGGTGGGCTTCTTTACTTACCCGATCAGTCAGGCTGCCGACATTGCGGCGTTCAAGGCTACAACCGTACCGGTGGGTGAAGACCAGGAACCGATGATCGAGCAGACCCGTGAGATTGTCCGCCGTTTCAACCATATTTATGGAGAAACACTGGTAGAGCCGGAAATCCTGCTGCCTGACAATGCTGCCTGCCTGCGCTTGCCGGGAACCGACGGAAAGGCGAAGATGAGCAAGTCTTTGGGCAACTGTATCTATCTGTCGGATTCAGCCGATGAGGTAGAAAAGAAGGTGAAGAGCATGTATACCGATCCTACCCATATCAAGGTAAGCGATCCGGGTAAGCTGGAAGGCAACTGCGTGTTTACTTATCTGGATGCTTTCTGCCGTCCGGAACATTTTGAACGCTACTTGCCGGAATATCCTAACCTGGACGAACTGAAAGGTCATTATACCCGTGGGGGACTGGGGGACATGAAGGTGAAGAAATTCCTGGCTGCCATCATGCAGGAAGAACTGAGTCCTATCCGTGAACGTCGTAAAGAGTTTGAAAAAGACATTCCTGCGGTGTATGAAATCCTGAAGAAGGGTTGTGAGGTAGCCCGTGAGGCTGCGGCACAGACCATGGATGAGGTTCGCCGTGCCATGAAGATCAATTATTTTGAGGACGCTGCCCTGATTGAAGAACAGGCAAAGCGTTTTGCTCAGGAAAAATAAGGTTTCGGCTTCGGATAGCCCGCTTAAGGACGGGGCAACAAGGAGTTCGAGATAAAAGAACAGAAAATATTCAGACCGGACGGTCTGTCGTATCAATCAGGAGAGGAATCCTCTCCTGATTTTTTTTGTACCTGTACCTGTGATGCGGCTTCCTGCAGTAAATCACGGAAGCCGTTACAGCATCTTCAAGGCCATCTTGATGACTTTCTCTACTGGGGTATCCGGTGCCTCTTTCAGGATGGATGATACCACCTTCTGTGAAGGTGCCTGTGCAAATCCCAGCATGGTCAGGGCGGCTACGGCTTCTTCGTATACCTCCGAATACTGAATTGCGGCAGAAGTGCTGCTGCCTGCAGACAGAGGACCTGTCTCGATTCCGATCAGGCCGATCTTGTCTTTCAGGTCGACAATGATACGCTGTGCCGTCTTCAGTCCGATACCCTTTACGGTTTTCAGCAGTTTGTCGTTTCCGCTGCTGATGACATTGCAAAGTTCCGAGGGCGTCAGTGCCGAAAGAATCATGCGGGCCGTATTTCCTCCGATACCCGATACACTGATGAGCAGCAGGAACAGTTCCCGCTCCTGTTTGTTCGAAAACCCATATAATATATGTGCATCTTCCCGTATGGCCTCGTAGATGAACAGTTTGACCTCTTTCTTTCCCTGAATGGCCGAATAGGTGTTCAGGGAAATGGAAATTCCGTAGCCCACGCCACTGCATTCTACCACCGCCATGGCCGGTGTAAGTTCTGTAAGTTCTCCTTTGATATATTCAATCATGTTTTTCTGATAAATTATAAATAATGGTGCAAAAATAAGCATAAGGAAGTTATAAATTGTAAGTTGGGGCAGAATAAAATTAAAATCATGGCCTTTTTCCTTGTTTGTAATCATTCTAATTATGTATTTTTGCAACCGTAAAAGTTGAATAAATAAAAACCTAAAAGATATGAAGAAGATTAGAGCAGCCGTAGTAGGTTACGGAAACATTGGAAAGTTTACACTGGAGGCTTTGGAAGCAGCTCCTGATTTTGAAATTGCAGGTATCGTCCGTCGTAACGGTGCGGAAAACAAGCCGGCAGAACTGGCCGACTATCCGGTAGTGAAAGACATCAAGGAACTGCAGGATGTAGACGTGGCGATTCTGGCTACTCCGACTCGTAGCGTAGAAGCTTATGCCAAGGAAATTCTGGCATTGGGTATCAATACCGTTGACAGTTTCGATATCCACACACAGATTACCAGCCTGCGCCGTTCATTGGGTGAGACTGCCAAAGCACACAATGCGGTTTCTATTATCGCTGCAGGATGGGATCCGGGAAGTGACTCAGTGGTACGTTCTTTGCTCGAAGCCATCGCTCCGAAAGGCATCACTTATACTAACTTCGGTCCGGGCCGCAGCATGGGACACTCGGTTGCCGTACGTGCCATTGCAGGTGTGAAGGATGCACTGTCAATGACTATTCCGGTTGGTACAGGTATTCACCGCCGTATGGTATATGTAGAACTGGAAGAAGGTGCCGACTTCAAGACGGTTGAGGCTGCCATCAAGGCCGATGCATACTTTGTAAACGACGAGACTCACGTTATCCAGGTTCCGTGTGTAGACGACCTGAACGATGTGGGACATGGAGTAAACCTGGTACGCAAGGGTGTATCCGGAAAGACACACAACCAGTTGTTCGAGTTCGATATGAAGATCAACAACCCGGCGCTTACTGCCCAGATACTGGTTTGTGTAGCCCGTGCTTCTATGCGTCAGCAACCGGGATGCTATACCATGATCGAAGTGCCGGTAATCGACTTGCTGGCTGGCGACCGTGAGGAACTGATTGCTCATCTGGTGTAACTAATCGCTGTTGATATAATTTTTTTATCCGAAATCTTCCGGCGGGCCTCAGGGCTTTCCGGAAGATTTTTTTCTTTAGCCCTATCCGGAATTTTTCTCCCGTGTCGTATCCGGTTCTCTATAATTATAGGTGTCGTAACGCTTCTTTATGCATTGCGCATTTCGTGGCGATGTTTTTTATTTTCCCCGCCATGTCTTGAAAATTCCTCGCCATCTTTTCTTCCACTCATAAAGGTGTTTTCGGAGAAAGACATGCATCCGTGAGAAAATGAATCATGTAACTCTTTTCAGTGTCTTACGGTTAAAGTGGATGTCTCGGGTATATTTTTATATTGAACTTTTTGGGCACAGTCTTTTTTTTTATTCCTTTGCAATAATAAAAAAGACAAATCGATAAAAAACATAGAAAATGGCATTAGCAAGTATTGTTTGGGATGTAGATCCCGTGTTGGTACATTTAGGTTCGATAGAAATCCGCTGGTACGGACTGATGTGGGGACTGGGATTCATTCTGGCTTATGAAATGGTATCCCGTCTGCTGAAAAAAGAAGGGTATCCCGACGACTGGTCGGACAAGTTGTTTATCTACTGTATTGTAAGTAGTGTAATCGGAGCCCGACTGGGACATTGTCTGTTTTATGAATGGGATTATTATGGAGCACATCCGGTAGAAATCCTGAAAATATGGAAAGGTGGACTGGCCAGCCACGGTGGGGTATTCGCCTTGATCCTGGCGTTGATATGGTATTCCAAGAAGGTTACCAAAAAGAGTGTATGGTGGCTGTTCGACCGGATGATACCTGCGGTGGCCGTAGTCTGCATGTGTATCCGTTTCGGTAACCTGATGAATTCCGAGATTTTCGGTTTCCCGACTACCTTGCCGTGGGGATTTGAGTTTATCCGTTCGCGTGAATGGCAGGAACTGTATAATCAGAACGGGGTAGCTCAGGCGTGTCACCCTACGCAGATTTACGAAATGCTCTACTGCCTGGTGGCACTGGTGGTATCCTGGACCATGTATCACAAGTTCCATTTGCAGAAAAGAGTGGGACTGATTACCGGTGTTTCCCTGATTATTTTCTTCGGTGCCCGCTTCGGACTGGAGTTCATGAAGAATCCTCAGGTGGCAGAAGAGGTGAACATGACCCTGAATATCGGCCAGTGGCTGAGTGTTCCTCTGATTCTGCTGGGAATTTATTTGATTTTCACCAGCCATAAACGCAAGGAAAGCTTCTGAAATCCTTCTCCTTGTTGAAAGAAATGTTTCTTCTGCTGTCATAAATGTTACTATGTTACATCTTTTTCAGCGGAGGAAACATTTTTTATGCCTTTTTATATATGTGATTCCTACATTTGGCGTTGTGATTAAAAACGGATAAATCATAATGTACATACATCATTTTTTGTTAAACTAAATATTAATGCATAGATGAAAGGCATAAAAAGAATTTTTATGTTTGTACTCTTGCTGATAGCAGTGTGCAACATTGTGCAAGCACAAGACTTGCAAGTTTCTGGAACAGTTGTTTCAAAGTCTAACGGTGAGCCGGTTATTGGGGCTACTATTGTTGAACAAGGTAATAATACCAATGGAACAATCACTGATTTTGATGGTAAGTTTAACTTGTCTGTAAAACAAGGTGCAGAAATTACAATTTCTTACATCGGTTTTAAATCACAGACATTAAAAGCACAGCAAGTATTGAATGTCGTTTTGGCGGAAGATACGGAAATGCTAGAGGAAGTGGTGGTAACAGGTTACATGACTGAAAAGAAAGCCAGTTTGACAGGATCTGTTGCTGTGGTAAAAATGAAAGATGTTACCGACATTCCTACTGGTAATGTAATGTCTAGTTTGCAAGGACGTGTAGCTGGTATGAATATTACTACCGATGGTACTCCTGGAGGAATGAATACAGGAACTTTGGTGCGTGGTACGACAACTATTAATAATAGTTCTCCTCTTTATGTTATAGATGGTGTACAAACTCGTGATAACATTGCTTCTATTCTTTCTTCTAATGATGTCGAATCTATTCAAGTGCTGAAGGATGCTGCATCTGCTGCAATTTATGGAGCACAAGCAGCAAATGGAGTCATTATCATTACAACAAAAAGGGCTAAAGAAGGGGATGTAAAAGTTAATTTTGATATGTCATTGACTGCACAGACTTTTGCTACAGGATTTGATATGCTGGATGCACAACAGTGGGGAGAAGTTTACTGGCAAGCATATAAAAATTCTTATGGAACTTATCCTAATAGTGCAGTGTATGGAAATGGAGAGGTACCTGTTCTTCAGGAATATTATTATAATCAAAATGGGGTAAAAATTAAAACAGGTAACACAGACTGGGCAAAAGAAATTTATAATACTGCGTTGATGCAGAATTATAACTTGTCTTTGTCGAAAGGATTTAAAGAAGGTAATGTCTCTTTGACAATGAACTATATGGATCAGGATGGTTTGTGTCGTAATACAGATTTTCAGCGTGTGAATACTCGCTTGACTTCGGATTTTCGTTTTTTGAATAATCGTGTCCGTGTTGGGGAAAGTGTTTCGGTAAACTATTGGACACGCCATATGAATCCTGCAGGAATAGAAGAAACTGTAATTGCGCAACATCCGGCAATACCTGTATATGATGAAAGTGGTAATTATGCGGGAGGATATGTGGATATTTTGGGTGATAAGCCAAACTTGATTCGTCTTACTGATAATGAGAAAAATAATCGCCACAAATATTGGCGTATTTTTGGAAATGCTTATATTGAGGTAGAACCATTGAAGAATTTGGTCTTTAAGTCAAACTTTGGTATGAATTATTATAATGAATTCAATTCTACCTTTGTGCCTAAATGGCAAGAAGCAAGTCGCGTGGTGGATACAAATGAACTTAATGTTACTCATAACTATAGTCTTCAGTGGATTTGGTCTAATACAGTAAATTATTCATTTAATATCAATAAGCACTCAGTGAATGCATTACTGGGTATGGAGGCAAAAAAAGAATATGGAGAGTCATTGACTGGTTATGGAAAAGGCTTAGTTATTGAAGACTTGGACTATCGTTATTTGGATGCCGTAACTTCGGGGCAAGTGGTTGGCAATAATGCCAGTGAGTATGCATTGGTTTCTTATTTTGCAAAAGTAAATTATGACTATGCGAACCGTTACTTGTTTTCAGCAACAGTACGTAGAGATGCTTCTTCTAGATTCGGAATGAATCATAACTCTGCAATTTTCCCTTCTGCTTCTCTTGGTTGGAGAATTTCCAGTGAAAAATTCATGGAAAATACACAGAATTGGTTGAGTGATCTGAAAATCCGTGCTTCTTGGGGTATCAATGGTAACGATATGATTGATAATACTGCTACGTATGATAAATATCTTATGAGTTTGAAAGGAGCTTCTTATAATATTACAGGAGATGGAAAACTTTTGGCTCCAGGAGTATTTAAAACAGCTTCAGCGAATAATGATTTGAGATGGGAGCAGACAGAACAGTGGAATGTGGGCATAGATGCTTCTTTCTTTAATAATCGTTTGGGAATCACATTAGATTATTTTGATAAAAATACAACAGATATGCTGATTCAACGTCCTTATATTGGAGTAATTGGAGAGGGAGGATATTATTGGTATAATGGAATTTCAATGAAGAATAAAGGATTTGAAGCAACTTTCACATGGAGAGACCAAGTAAAAGATTTTAATTATGATATTTCATTGAATCTTTCTTGTTATAAGAATGAAATTACTGATCTTCCTTCTGATATTTATTATACTTATGGTGGAGGAAATGGAGTTGATCAAAGTATTGTTGGACAGCCGTTTGGATCTTGGATGGGATATAAAACTGATGGATTGTTCCGCACAGAAGAGGAAGTTTACGAGTATCTTGCTAAATATGATGTACAGATAGGTAAACCGGATGTGGGACGTATTCGCTATGTGGATATCAATAATGATGGTGTTATTAATACGGCAGACCAGACTTGGTTAGGATCAGATCAACCTAAAGTAATTGCAGGACTGAACTTGGGAGCTTCTTGGAAGGGGTTTGACTTAAGCCTGTTCTTTAATGGTATGGTACGTGATGTATGGAATAACTCAAAGTTCTATACAGATTTATTCCCTTTGTGGAATGGAAATCATTCAACTCGCTTGCTTGATGCGATGGATGCGTGGAAGTCTTATGAACAGACAGGAGTATATGAAGGAAATATACCTGCATTGAGTGCTGTGGATACTAATAATGAGGCTCGTAGCTCTGAATTCTTTATTGAAGACGGTTCTTATATTAAGTTGAAAACATTAACATTAGGATATACTTTACCGAAAACTGTTACGAAAAAATTATCCTTGAACAGTGCGCGTGTGTATTTCCAAGCACAGAATTTGTTTACATTGACCAATTATACAGGCGCTGACCCTGAAGGTTTGGGATATACATATCCACAACCACGTTCTTATACTTTTGGATTATCAGTTGGTTTTTAATAGTTAAAATAAAAAAGTTATGACATTAAAATATATCGCTTTATCTTTTGCTTTTGCAGCAGCTTTGGTTAGCTGTAATGAAGATCGCTTTCTTGATGTAAAGCCACAAGGAACTTTGAATAATGAGAATCTTAATTCTGCCGATGGGGTTGAATTGTTGGTTAGTGCAGCGTATGCTGGTCTTACCGGTCCGGATGGACAGAGTGGTAGTGTATGGCTGCATCCTATGACTAATTGGAGTTATGGAGAAGTTCGTGCAGACAATGCTTATAAAGGAGGTGGTGGAGTAGGTGATGTATCAGACATTCATAAGTTGGAAACATTTGATGTCGATGCAACCTTGGGTGATGTAGATAGCAAATGGTTTCAATTGTATAGCTGTGTACAACGTTGTAATTCTGCTTTGAAAGTGTTGAATACTTGTACTGAAGATGAAGTTCAGGATTTGAAATCAAGAAAGGCTGAAATGCGATTGTTACGCGGTCACTTCTATTTTGAGTTGAGCCGATTATTTAATAAGATTCCTTATTTTGATGAAAATGTGGCAATCGATGATTATCCTAATATTTCAAATAATGAATATACTCGTGATGAAATTTTGGGAATGATAGCAGATGAGATGTTAAGTGCAGCAGCAGATTTGCCAGAGCAGCAGGTCGATAAGGGAAGAGTTAATCGTTATGTGGCTTGGGCTTATGCTGCTAAAGTAAAATTATATCAGGCATATAAACAAGATGAAACAACCCATAAAGTAACGTCAATAGATAAGGAATTGTTACAGGAAGTTGTAGAATTGTGCAATCGCTTGGATGGAAGATATGACTTGTTAGATGATTTTCAACAGTTAGATTTGTTGGAGTATGAAAATGGAAAAGAATCTGTATTTGCAGTTCAATATTCAATGAATGATGGATCTCCTGATGCAGGACGTATTAACTGGAGTAATTTGTTGAATGCCCCTCAGGGACCTTATAGTGGTGATGGTTTCTTTTTGCCTAGCCAAAATTTGATCAATGCATTTCAAACAAACGAAGATGGTTTGCCATTATTTGAAGACTTTAATAATCATGATTATGATGTGATTGTATTTGAAGGGGATAAACCTGTTAATACCCAAGTGGATGGAACAGTAGATCCACGTTTGGATTTTATCGTTGGACGTCCTAATATTACATGGAAAACTTATCGTGAAACTCCTTGCATGAATAACTGGGTACGTGACCAAGGAACTTATGGTTATCACTGTTGTAAGCGCTTCTTTGTATCTCCGGAAAGTCCAGATATGTTTAAAGGATGGCCTTGGGGAGCTTCAGGCTTGAATTGGCAAATTATTCGTTATGCAGATGTTTTGTTGTGGAAAGCTGAAGCTTTGATTGAAATTGGTGATGCAACTTCTTTGGAGGAAGCTCGGGAATGTATTAATCGTATCAGACGTCGTGCTATGTCCAGCACATATGTAAAAAAATTCTCTGATTCTTCAAAAGATGCGGCAAATTATTTGATTAAAGAATATCCGGTAGATGGATGGACCCAGGATTATGCTCGCAAAGCTTTGCGCTTTGAAACTCGTTTGGAAAAAGCGATGGAAGGAGAGCGTTTCTTTGATTTGGTACGTTGGGGAATTGCTGCAGAGACGATGAATTCGTATATACTGGGTGAGAAAGGAAAGAGGGTATATTATTCTACTGCTAAGTTTACAGCAGGTCGCGATGAGTATTTACCTATATCTAAGCCTCAATATAATTTTTCTCAAGGAAATTATGTTCAAAATCCGGGATATGGTGATTTTTAAAGATTAAGTGATTGCCAGGTGGCAGATGTTTTATTCTGCCACCTGTTTGTTTTAATATAATAAGTCTAATAAAATGAAACACATTATTTTTTTATTGATATTTTTGTCTTTTGTTTCGTGCACTAAAGAATATTATTTTAGTAATGATAAAGAACAAAAATATGAAAAGGTTATTACTGATTATGGAGCTGTAGGTGATGGTAAGAAAGACTGCTCTGCATTGATTAATAAACTAATAGAGGATATGCCGGCTTCAGGAGGCGTAATTGTTATTCCAGAGGGAGATTGGGTATTGGATAACCCAATAGTTATTAACCGAAATTTTGTTACAATTAGGGGAGTAAATCCTGGTATGCGTAGCAATATTGATGTCGCAGATTTGGACGATTTATTAGGCCCAGGAGGGGGGAGTAAACTGATTTTGAGAAATGCAGAATATGGTATACACATTCCACAGGTTGCTGATGTGAACGGGGCTAAAAATAGAATAAGCGGAGTTGAGATAAAGGATTTAATGCTATCTGGAGGTAAATCTAATAAAGGTACGGGTATTTTTGTAGAGCAGGATAATGATAGATGTCAAATTTCTAATGTAATAGGTATTAATCTAGATTGTGGAATCAGGGTGAATGCAGCTGATGCAATGATAATAAAAGATAGTTGGATCTGTGAGGTTGCTAATAGTATAGTGATGAATAATGGCATTCAGAATATGATAACCAACTGTCAGCTAGGTGCTCAGCCCGCGGGAGTAACTTGTAAACTCGTCAATCAGACAAATCTGGTATTTTCTAGTAATCATGTATATCCTGATGGTATGGCTAATTTGATACTGGATAACTGCAATCATGTGAATATATCGAATAATAATTTTAAAAGTTTTTATGTCGGTATATTAGATTTAAAAGGGGATGATAATCTAGTAAGTAGTAATATTTTTTGGATGGATAGAGGTTCGGATAATCAATTTATGGGTAAAGAATCTGATTATGGGGTGATACGCATTGATGGTTCTTCTAATATGATTACTTCGAATATTATAAAGTGTAACTGGAATATTGGAACAATTAATCCTGTTACGGTTCGTTCAGTCAAAGGTAAAAATCGTTTCTCTGATATTTTAATAGATAACTTGAATAGTAATAGGGTTTTCTATGTGGCTGAAACAGATGAAATATTGCATTGTGTAGATGAAAAGTATATTCAGCGTGATAGAGAGGAGACTTTTGATGGTAAAGTAGGATATTTGATTGCAGGAAATGATATGTCGGCGATGGATGATGATGAGAGTGCTTCGCTCGAGTGGTTTAAAAACGAAATACCTAATGGAGATATTATAACTTCTGACAAGATTTCTTCTGTCGATTTATCTCTTTATGATATAATTTGGGTACATATTGACAGGGAAGGTAGCAAATTAGGGTGGAATAATTTACCTTCTGGCTTAATTTCTGATGATGTAATAGCATCTTTAAAAGAATATTATATCAATGGGGGTAAGCTGTTGCTATGTAATCATGCAATCCAGCTACTTGTACCATTGGGAAGAATTGCAGAAAATCGTGCTCCGACTATATGGGGTTCTGGAATAGGAGGCGAAAATTCAGATGTATGGGGGATAAATGCAAATATAGGTTTAGTATATGACCACCGTTCGCATTTATTATTCGAAGGATTATCCGATTTTGATGGATATGGCCATTCTGTATTTCCCTTGATCGGTAGCGGATACAAGGAGGACCATAACTGTATGTGGGATTTGAATGTGTATGGTTATCCTGAGTTGTATCCGGGTGCAGGAAATGTTGTTGCTGCATTTGAACAAGAAAATGATGCAGTGGTTTTGGGCACTTGGCAACATGTTACAGATTTTTGTTGTGCAGGAGTGGTAGAGTTTAAGCCAAATGTTGATTGTAAAGGAACTTGTATAGCTATAGGGGTGGCTGCTTATGAGTGGATGCAAAAAGCAGGAAATAATGTCTATCAAAGCAATATAGAACAGATGACTAGAAATGCATTTAAATATTTAGGTAATTTATAATCAGGTTGAGCAATGAAGTTTTTCGTTATATTATTTTGTTTCCTGAATATTCTGATAAGAGTTCAGGTTGTAGCTTGTTCTGATACCTCTGAGTTGAATGAACGAACAGCAAATGTATGGGATATGAAATGGCATTCGGTCAAGGAAGTTCCAGAGTGGACTAATGGATATAGAGGTAAGGCGATTCGTACAGATGGATATTCAACTTATTTGGATAAGGATTTAATACAAGAAGTTAAATCCATGGATGCTTGGTTTGCATTGGAATCATATCCAACAGATACGGCTGCTTGTATAGCTTTATTGAACTTAGATAGACATTTTTCTTTTTCTTTGTGTATAAGTCGTTTTGGAGAACTTATAGCTATGGCTCAGGATTTGGAAAATAGAGTATCCGAAATTTTTCCTATGCAGAAAAAAATAAATCGTTTCGAATGGTTTAATGTGGGAGTTTTATTGCGTGACTCTTCTTTTTCCTGTTTTTTGGATGGAGTCCATTTGAAAGATATCTCTTTTTCTCGGAAAACGGATAAAATAAGTCGCTGGCAATTACGATTGGGGAAAGATTTCCGAGAAAAGAAAATGGGAATGTATGACGTAACTAGTATTAATGGTTTGATTGATATTCCTCGTCTTTCCTCTTCTCAAACTTTTGATTTAGAAAAAAAAGAAGTAATTGAAGCCAAACGCTGTAAACCAATTTTGTCAATTCCTGCTTCTCGCTTTGAAAATGATTTTAATAGACCTGCTTATCATTTGTTGCCAGCAGCTAACTGGACAAATGAAACTCATGGTTTGTTCCAATACAACGACAGATTTCATATCTTTAATCAAAAGAATGCCTCTTCCATTTTTTTGGGACAAATAAACTGGGGACATTTTACTAGTACAGACTTGATACATTGGACAGAGGAAAGACCAGCGTTAACTCCAGATAAAAGTTATGATAAGTATGGCATTTGGTCTGGGTGTGCAATTATTAATGATAAGGGTGTTCCTCAGCTTTTTTACACATCTGGTGGAGATAAAAATGGGATATCCCTCGCTTTCCCTGAAGATGAAAATTTGATAAATTGGATTAAATATGAGGAAAATCCAGTGATTTATGGTCAACCTGATGGTTTGAAGCGTGGAGATATGCGTGATCCATTTGTGTGGAAAGAAGGTGCAGTTTGGTATATGATTGTTGGTTATGGCATAGAGGGGGATGGTTGTTCGCGTGGTGCTTTGTTGCTATATAAATCATTTGATGCAAAGAAGTGGCAGTATGTACATTTGTTGTTTGAAGGAAATCCAGCAGTTGACCACAGTGGAGTTTTTTGGGAAATGCCTTTTTTTAAGAGGTTTGGTGATAAATATGTGTTGCAGGTTAATCGAGTTCCTTATAAAGGAATTCCTGCTCGCTCACAATATTGGGTTGGACGTTTTGAAAATGAAAAATTTATACCTGATGATCCACGTCCTCAAAACTTAGAAGTTATTAACAGGTTGTTATCTCCTTCCATTTGGGCGTTGAATGACACAACTACTGTAGCAATGGCAATTATACCGGATGAAATAGCTGAAGCTGCAAGCTATAAGCAGGGATGGGCGCATTTGTACAGTATACCAAGGATTTTATCTTTAAAAGATGGTAAGAAACTGGTACAACGTCCGTTTCCCGGATTGAAGGATTTAAGAGGAGATTATTTCTATTTGAAAAAACAACCTTTGATTGATAGCTCTACCTATTTGATACCTAATACGAGTCATCAGGTAGAGTTGGATATTGAATTCTATCCAAAAGATGCCAAACGTTTTGGTGTAATTATTGGTAAGAATCCAAAAGGGGATGAACAAACTTCTATTTATTTTAATAGGAATACGCAAGAATTGATAATAGATCACACTTATTCTTCAAGGAGAAAGGGGATTCCATCACGTATTCGAAAGGATACCTATCTGTTAAAGGATAATGTGGAAAAGGTAAGCCTTCATCTTTTTATAGATGGTTCAGTAATAGAAGGATTCATTAATAATGAAGATGCATTTACGGCTAGAATATTCCCTTTAAATGAAAACAGTACCCAGATAGAACTCTTCTCTGATGGAAAGAATTGTGAAGTAGAAGCAGAAATGTGGAAATTGAATGCAGCCAAAGTAAAAACAAATTACTGATAATTTATAAATGGAAATGTAAGCTTGATTTTATCAGTATTAGCATATAAATAAAAATATTGGAATTAATATGAATAAAATTATAGTATCAAGTATGATAAGAATCCTGTTTCTATTGGGAGTCTTCATGGGAATATTTTCCCCTTTATTTTCTCAGACCGATGTCTTGTATGAAGAGCCTTATCGTTCTCAATTTCATTTTAGTCCACGGGAGGGATGGATAGGAGATCCTTCTGGTCTGATATATTATCAGGGAAAGTACCATATGTATTGGTGGGGGAAAGCAGAATCTAAAGACTTAATACACTATCAGCAAGTTACTCCATTTGCTATGACTGGAGAAAATAGTGATATTCGATATTTTACGGGGGCTGTTGTTGTTGACAAAAACAATACGGCAGGTTTTGGTCAAGGAACTTATATTGCTGCTTATACAATATTTGAAGAGAATTCAAAAAAGCAAGCACAAGGTATTTCATTTAGTCATGACGGGGGAAAGACATATCACTATTATGAGGGCAATCCTGTATTGGATATTTGGAGTACTGAGTTCAGAGATCCTACAGTGTTTTGGCATGAGCCTACTCAGAAATGGATAATGGTTGTTGCGAAAGCTTTAGAAAAGAAAGTAAAGTTCTATACTTCTTCTAATTTGAAAGATTGGAAGTGGGTCAGTGATTTTGGACCGTTTGGTGATGCGGAGAAATCTTGGGAGTGCCCTGATTTATTTCAAGTGGCTGTAGATGGAGATTCAAATAATAAGAAATGGGTTTTGGTGGTGTCTGTAAATTGGAAGCAAGAGCAGTATTTTATAGGGGATTTTGATGGAACTTCTTTTAAATTAATGGAAAACCATCCTGTGGAACCTTTGTATGTAGATAAGGGGCTAGACTATTATGCGTCTCGTACATTCCAAGATTTTGATGGAACTTTGGATACCAAAATTTCGCTGGGATGGATTGCTACCTGGGATTACGCTCCTGCCGTACCATCGAAGTACGGAAAGGGTTTTTGGTCAATTCCTCGTGAACTGGAATTGAAAACATACCCTGAAGGTCTTCGAATGATTCAGAAGCCTATCTCTGCATTGCAGGAACTTAGGTATAATCCAGTCCATTGGGAATGCCCTCTATCTGTAGGAACCCAAAAACTTACTAAATTTGCTCCTGATAAAAATACTTATGAGATGGATATTTTATTTTCAACAACTTCATCTAATACTTTTGGCTTGAATTTATGTGTTGGTAATGGGCGTAAGGTCGTAATTAGCTATGATACAGACTCTCATAATTTGGTAATAGATCGTACCTATTGCACTAGTGCTGAACTTCCAAAATTTGCCCGTATGTCATATTCTAAAGTCGAACCATTAAATAATCAACTCCGATTACATATATTTGTAGATACATCAAGTATTGAAATTTTTGCAAATGAGGGGAAAGATGTGTTTACTTTGTTGACATACCCGGATGAAGGACAAACGGGAATTGAGATTTTTTCGCATAAAAAAGGGACAAAAATGAATTTGAATGCTTGGATGCTGAAATCGATTTGGAGATAATCTATGATATAGCTAGTTTATAGGTGTTGTTGGATTTACTTAATGCTTTATAAATAAAATGTTTCATTGTTTCGTAAAAATGTTTCATGTAACATATTTGTGCAACAATGAAACATTTTTATTTATGGTCTATATGGTTTATATCTATTTTTGCCATAGATAAAAATATATAATTTTCTTTTTAAATTTAATAGTAGATGGAAAACATTGGTAAAATCGCAAAGTCTGCATGTTTGGTTCTTGCACTTGGTTCCATTTCTGTGATGAATGTGATGGGAGAATCGCTGGGAATTTCTCATTTGGTTAGTGAGCAGAATATTGTTACAATTAAAAAAACTACAAGTAATTATTTACTTTTGCCAATTCAGGACAATGCCCCTGAAGCTAAAGTCTATATTGTGAAGGATGGACTGCAGATGAATGTGGCGGTCAATGTCCGTTTGGCCCGTGAACATATTGATTATTATGTTCCTTTAAATTTATTAGAATACCAAGGAAAGGACATTGCTATTGATATTCTGGGAATGCCGGCAAACGCACTTTGTTGGGATTCTCTTAAGTTGTCGAATGTTTTTGATATGACTAATTTTGAAAAATTCCGTCCGGTTTATCATCATACGCCTGCCTATGGATGGATGAACGATCCGAATGGTATGTTCTATAAAGACGGAGTATATCATTTATATTATCAGTATAATCCGTACGGGTCGGTTTGGGGAAATATGACTTGGGGACATTCGACAAGTAGAGATTTGGTACATTGGACTTATGAAGGAACTCCTATTGTCCCTGACGCATGGGGAGCTATTTTCAGTGGCTCATGTGTGGTCGATCATGAGAATACGGCAGGTTTTGGAAAAGGAGCTGTTGTCGCTTTTTATACATCAGCAAAATCCACTCCGTGGGGAGATGTACAGTCTCAAAGTATGGCGTATAGTTTAGACAACGGTAAGACTTTCACAAAATACGAGGGAAATCCTATCCTGACTTCTTCCGAAAGAGATTTCCGTGACCCGAAAGTGTTCTGGTATGCTCCGGGCAAACATTGGGTGATGATGCTGGCTGTAGGACAACACATGGAAATCTATTCTTCTGTGAACCTGAAGGACTGGAAGAAGGAGAGTGAGTTTGGAGCAATGCAGGGAGCTCATGGGGGAGTATGGGAATGTCCGGACCTGGTGGAAATTCCGGTAGAAGGAACCCGTCAGAAGAAATGGGTGCTGATCTGCAACCTGAATCCCGGAGGACCGTTCGGGGGTAGTGCCGCCCAGTATTTTGTCGGTTCATTCGACGGAAAGACGTTTGTGAACGAGTCGCCGACCTTGACCAAATGGATGGACTGGGGAAAGGACAATTATGCAACGGTGACCTGGAACAATGCGCCTGATGGACGTTGTGTGGCGCTGGGGTGGATGAGCAATTGGCAGTATGCCAATAATGTGCCTACCCGGCAGTACCGCAGTGCCAATACCATTGCGAGAGACCTTACGCTTTATCGTGTGGGAGAGGAGCTGTATCTGAAGAGTACACCTTCGCCTGAGGTAAAGAAGGCACGCGGTGAGAAGGTTTCCAAGCCGTCGTTTAATGTGGCTGGTGAGTATGAGGTGGCCAGTCTGCTTGATGATAATAAAGGAGCTTATGAGGTGGAACTTGTTATCCAGAATCAGGGGGCATCGAAGATTGCATTCTGTCTTCTGAACGAGAAAGGCGAGAAAGTCTCCATGTATTACGACCTGGCCCGCCGCCAGTTTGTGATGGACCGGAGTGAAAGTGGAACGGTTGATTTCAGCAAAGACTTCCCGGCAGTGACAGTGGCTCCTGCAGATACGGACAAGGAACTGACCTTGCGCCTGTTTGTGGACCGCTCAAGCATCGAAGCCTTTGGAGAAGACGGAAAGTTTGTGATGACTAACCTGGTGTTCCCTTCGCTTCCTTACAATAAGATGTGTTTTACCTCGGATGAGAAAGGGTATACTGTGAAGTCGTTCAAAGTGTACAGACTGCAGTAACTCCCTCCTTTTTGTAGAAATGTTACATCCTGTGGGAATAATGTTTCATGTAACAATAGTGCTATAGGATGTAACATTATTAAATGTCTTTATTTTTGATAATCTTTTTCTTTGTGGTGAACAATAAAAACTTTTATACTATTATTAATTTAATGCTATGGAGACCTACAAAAAAAGATTCCAAATTGTACGGGAGACGCAGTATTGCTACTCTTCTTCTTGGCCTGTACGGTATAAATACACCGGAGAACAATTTCTAAGAACTGTATCCCAATGACACAAGATTAAAGATTTGAAAATTACAAAATGATTAACTTTATAAGTAGATTATTATGACTAATCAAAATCAAATGAAATATGCCAAATTGATACCCGTGATGCTGGCGTTCTTTGCCATGGGTTTCGTAGATTTGGTGGGTATTGCCTCTAATTATGTAAAGGCTGACTTGAACCTGACCGATTCGCGGGCGAATATTTTTCCGTCGCTTGTGTTTTTCTGGTTCCTGATTTTCTCGGTGCCGACCGGTATCCTGATGAACCGTATCGGACGGAAAAAAACAGTATTGCTGAGTTTGCTGGTGACTTTTGTTTCTCTGCTGCTTCCTGTCTTCGGAGACAGCTACGGTATCATGCTTTGCTCTTTCTCTTTGTTGGGAATCGGTAATGCCTTGATGCAGACTTCACTGAACCCGCTGTTGAGCAACATCATCACGGGTGATAAACTGGCCAGTTCTTTGACTTTCGGACAGTTTGTAAAGGCCATTGCTTCGTTCCTGGCACCTTATATCGCCATGTGGGGAGCTACTCAGGCAATGCCGACTTTCGGTCTGGGATGGCGAGTGCTTTTCCCGGTATATATGGTGATTGCAGTGATTGCCATTATCTGGCTGGGAGCTACTCCGATTGAGGAGGAAAAACCGGACAAGGCTTCCGGATTTGCTGCTTGCTTCGGCCTGTTGGGAAAACCGTTTATTTTGTTGTGCTTCCTGGGAATCATGTGTCACGTAGGTATCGACGTGGGTACGAATACCACTGCACCTAAGATTCTGATGGAACGTCTGGAAATGACTTTGGAAGAGGCCGGATTTGCTACCAGTCTGTATTTTATATTCCGTACGCTGGGATGTTTCTCCGGAGCGATTATCCTTCAGAAGTTCTCTTCACGTTCGTTCTTCCTTCTCAGTGTATGCTGCATGCTGCTGGCAATGATCGGTTTGTTTGTCTCAGACCAGCTGGCGGTAATTTATACGGCGATTGCACTGGTTGGATTCGGTAACTCCAACGTGTTCTCCATCATATTCTCTCAGGCACTGCTGTCGGAACCGGAAAAGAAGAATGAGATCTCGGGTCTGATGATCATGGGTCTTTTCGGAGGTACTGTCTTCCCGCTGCTGATGGGAGTGGCAAGTGATGCGGTAGGACAGAGCGGAGCGATTGCTGTGATGGCCGTAGGAGTGGTTTATCTGCTGGGCTATACGCTGAAAATTAAGAAATGACGGTTGTGTAAATCTAAATCATATAATATCATGAATCAGAATACATTGGTTGTAGGAATCGGTGAAGCGCTTTGGGATGTGCTTCCGGAAGGAAAGAAAATTGGTGGTGCGCCTGCCAACTTTGCTTATCATGTGTCTCAGTTCGGACTGGAAAGCCGTGTAGTCAGCGCGGTGGGAGAAGATAAACTGGGAATGGAAATCCTGGAGAATTTCCGTGAGAAGAAATTGAACTGTATGATTGAAACGGTACCTTATCCGACCGGTACGGTACAGGTGTCTCTGGATGCGGAAGGCGTTCCTTGTTATGACATCAAGGAAGGAGTGGCATGGGACAATATTCCTTATACTTCGGCTCTGGAAGGTCTGGCCAAGCAGACAAAGGCTATCTGCTTCGGTTCGCTGGCTCAGAGAAGTGTGGTATCGCGTGAGACCATCAACCGCTTTTTGGATGCCATGCCCGACGAGGATACACTGAAGATTTTTGATATCAACCTTCGTCAGGGATTCTATACAAAGGAAATTCTGTGTAATTCTTTCCGTAAATGCAATATTCTGAAGATCAATGATGAGGAACTGGTGACGGTGAGCCGTATGTTCGGATATCCGGGCATCGACCTTCAGGACAAGTGCTGGATTCTGCTGGCCAAATATAATCTGAAAATGCTGATTCTGACCTGCGGAGTGAACGGAAGTTATGTATTTACTCCGGGTGAGGTGTCTTTCGTGGAAACTCCTAAAGTAGAGGTGGCAGATACGGTAGGAGCCGGAGATTCGTTTACGGCTGCATTTGTATCTTCTATCCTGATGGGCAAGACCGTACGTGAGGCACATTTGCGGGCTGTGAAGACTTCTGCCTTTGTATGTACGCAGAACGGTGCAATGCCTGTATTGCCTGAATATGTAAAAGAATAAGAACATCTGTTTTTTGTGATGGGCTGGTAGCTTTCGTTAAAGTAAGGGGATGCTTTGTGAGGGCTGCCGGCTTTCTTTTTGTTTTTTATATTACTTATAATTTCTGAGAGTATTTGTAATATAAACCTAAAACCTTAAATTTGTATTTGTTGAAATGAAAAAGACATGACTCGTATTCGGAATTTTTATATATTGTTGGGATGGTTGTGCTTGCTGGTTTGCGGGTGTACACCGCATGAGCCACGTTTCGTGGTGGGTGTCTCACAGTGCAGCAATGACAAGTGGCGTGAGCAGATGAACAAGGAAATTAAACGTGAGGCCTTGTTCTATCCTGAGGTGCAGGTGGAGATCCGGAGTGCCAATGACAATAATCAGACGCAGATAGAGGATATTCGGTCTTTTATCGCCCAGGGGGTGGATTTGCTGATTGTATCACCGAACGAATCGGAGGCAATCACGCCTGTGGTGGAAGAGGCTTTTGACAAAGGGATTCCGGTGGTGTTGTGCGACCGGAAGATTCAGTCGGAAAAATATTCGGCATATATTGGAGCTGACAATTACGAGATCGGATATAAGGCCGGTGAATATATCGTGGGCCGGTTGCAAGGCAAGGGTAAACTGGTGGAGATTATGGGCTTGAAGGGGTCGAGCCCGGCAGTGGAGCGTCATAAGGGGCTGGTGGAGGCCTTGAAGCAGGCGCCGGAGATTACGCTGGTGGCATCGGCTGATGCGGCCTGGTTACAGCAGCCGGCTTTTGAGGCTGTGGATTCGATCTTGTCGCGCTTTCCCGAAATCGACATGATTTTTACACAGAATGATTTTATGGCTAAAGGGGCCTATCTGGCAGCTGAAAACCGCGGACGTCAGCAGGATATCCTGTTTGTGGGAATCGATGCGCTTGCCGGAGAGGGCTATGGTATCGATATGGTGGCCAACAGACAGCTGGATGCGACGTTTATCTATCCGACCGGTGGCGACCGGATCATGCAGCTGGCGATGACTATCCTGAAGGGAGAAAAATACAATCGCGAAAACAAACTTTCGTCGGCTCTTGTCGACAAATCGAATGTGAGGGTGATGCAGATGCAGACCACACATATCTCTCAGCTGGACCAGAAAATCGAATTGCTGAACTTCCAGATGGATAAGTTTCTGATGCGTTACTCGTCACAGCGTATGTTGCTGTATGCCTGTATCGTCATTTTGCTGCTGGTAGGGGGAATCCTCTTCCTGGTGGTCCGGGCTTTTTGGGTGAAGAAGCATCTTAATGAGGAATTGTCTGCACAGAAAAAGCAGTTGGAAGAGCAGCGCGACCAGTTGCTCGACTTGTCCAATCAGCTGGAGGCGGCTACGCATGCAAAACTGGCTTTTTTTACGAATGTGTCTCACGACTTCCGTACGCCGCTTACGCTGATTGCGGATCCGGTCAACCAGCTGCTCGAGAGTCATTCGCTGGGAGAGCATGAGCGCTATTTGCTGAACATGGCCAAGAAGAATGTGACGGTACTGCTGAGGCTCATCAATCAGATTATGGATTTCCGGAAATTTGAGTCCGGTAAGCTGCAGCTGTTCCTGTCGGAATTTGACCTGGCCAAGGAACTTAAGGAATGGACGGAGGCTTTCAGGACGCTGGCCTATAAAAAGAATATCAGTTTTGCGGTATCGGTGGAAGAAGGTAAGGACTATACGATGGTGGCCGATGCGGAGAAAATAGAGCGTATGGTTTATAACCTGCTGTCGAACGCCTTTAAGTTTACTCCCGAGAACGGAAAGATTGAGATAAAGGCTACGTGTATGGAACGCAACGGAGAACAATGGCTTCAGTTGTGCTGCGCCGATACGGGCGTGGGAATGTCGGTAGAGCATGTGAACCATATCTTTGAAAGTTTTTATCAGATTGACGTGCATTATGCCGGTTCCGGTATCGGTCTGGCCTTGGTGAAAGCATTCGTGGAGATGCACCACGGACAGATTCGTGTGGAGAGTGCGGAAGGTAAGGGAACTTCCTTTATCCTGGAACTGCCGATGAAGCAGGCGGGCAACTGTGCGGAAGGAAATGACCGGAATGCGATTATGGAGAATCTGAAGGAGGGAGCGGTATTGTCGGCCGATCAGGAGACGGTACAGACTTCTTCGGCACCGGATATCCGGCCGGACCTGAAGGAAGTGGTGCTGGTTATCGATGACAATCAGGACATACGCGATTATGTGAGGATGCTGCTTCAGGAGAAGTATGTGGTAGTGGAAGCGGCGAATGGACTGGAAGGGGTGCAGAAGGCCTTGAAATACGTTCCGGATGCGATTATCTGTGATGTGATGATGCCGGTGATGGATGGAATGGAATGTTGCCGGAGACTGAAGGCGGAGATGCAGACATCGCATATTCCAATCATGATGCTGACGGCCTATACGATGAACGAGCAGAAGGTGAAAGGGTATGAGTGCGGGGCGGATTCGTATATCTTGAAACCGTTCAGTGCGGAATTGCTGCTGGTGCGCCTTCGTAACCTGATTGATAACCGGAAGCGGCTGCAGACTTTCTTTACCGATGCGGCTTCGCTGAAGAAAGAAACGATTACCGGAGTGGATAAGGGATTCGTGGAGAAACTGCAGCAGCTGATGGAGGACCATCTGTCGGATCCGGAACTGAGTGTGGAAAGCCTGGGTGAAAAGATCGGAATGAGCCGGGTACAGTTGTATCGAAAGACCAAGGCGCTTACCGGACACTCTCCGAATGAACTGTTGCGGATGCTGCGTCTGAAAAAGGCGGCTTCGTTGCTGGCTTCTACCGAGAAGACCATTGCCGAAGTGACCTATGAGGTGGGATTCAGTTCGCCTTCTTATTTCACCAAATGCTATAAGGAATACTTTGGAGAGAATCCGACCGACTTCCTGAAACGCAAGGAAGGGGGAGGCGAGCAGAGCAAAAAAAATGTGAACAGAGGAGAGAGAGGTTGCTGATAAGAAATATTTGTGTACCTTTGGCCGGTGATAGCTTAATGAAAAAGAAGATATGAAAAAAATAGCGGGCTTATTGATTGTATTGTGTAGTGTACTGACGTTGCAGGCTCAGGATATCAAGTCGGTTTTCATTGCATTGCCGGATTCGCTTTCTCCTTTATTGACCAAGGTGAACCGTGAGGATTTTGGGGATTTCCTGGCTAGCGGCATGAAGGCTGAGGTGAAAAACCGTTTCGGCAGAAGTGCGGAGATGGTTAAAATGACAACCGACTATCTGTTGTTGGAGCCAACCGAATCAAGCCGGGTGGAAATGAAATTATTGCCCTTGTCCGACTCGGTGAAGGTGATGTGTGTGGTACATACTTATCTGGGACCGTTGGAAGACAGTAAGGTGGATTTCTATACGACCGACTGGAAGCGGCTGGATGCGGCGGATTTTCTGACCTTGCCTGCTGAAGACGACTTTTATGCGGTACCTGCTACTGAATCGTTGGCGGATTCGCTGGCCGGATTGAAAAAATACGCGGATATGTATTTGCTGAAGGCCAGTCTGTCTGAGAAAGATGCTGTAATCCGTTTCGATTATATGACGCCCTCGTATATGGAAAAGGAAAAGGCCGGGCAGCTGAAGCAGTTTTTGAAGGAGCAGCCTCTGTGCTACGAATGGAAAAACGGAAAATTTGTGAAAAAGGATAGCCTGTAAGAAATACAGGAAGTCCGTACGGGCGACCTGACAGGCCGGAACAGTGATAGGCATGAAAAGGAGAATGATTACATTCTTTTCATGTCTATTATGTTGTATAACATATATATCGAAATAATGCTTTGACGGGCATGTAAAATACTTGAAAAATCGTTAATCTACAGTGGAATATTACTGAAAAAAAACTATATTTGGAACGTTTTTTGCAAAGTCCTTGTACTTTAGGGGAGGATATTCGAATGTAGAAGTGTTTAAACCAGTAGTGGCTATCGGGTAAAAAGGAACTTTAAAAGAAGAGGGTTCCAGGTCATAGCCGGCTGAAAAATATTATATATAATGATTTTGAAATGTATTAAAACCGTTGCAGTAGCAGCATTGGCTTTTGTCAGTGTAAATGTGTCAGGACAAGATCTGTTGGCACGGCAAGCTCCCATCGATCGTAAGCTGAAAGCAGTAGATTCATTGGCCCTGATACGTCAGATTAAGGCAGAACAGGCCGTTTATCCGGCTTATAGTTTGTATCCGAACTGGAGTAATGAAAGAGTTCATGCGTATGGTAAATCTGTAGAGATTCCAGACAGCTTCAGAATTGATCTTACTAATTTCTGCATGCCTACAAGCCATACCAAAATTACTTCAAAATGTGGTCCCCGCTGGCGTCGTATGCACAACGGACTCGATATCAAGGTATATATCGGTGATACCATACGTGCGGCTTTCGACGGTAGGGTACGAATGGTGAAATACGAACGGAGAGGCTACGGAAAATACGTGGTGATCCGTCACGATAACGGACTGGAAACCATTTACGGTCACTTGTCCAAGCAGATTGTCAAAGAGGACGAATATGTAAAGGCCGGTGATCCGATCGGTCTGGGAGGTAATACCGGACGTTCTACAGGATCGCACTTGCATTTTGAAACCCGCTTCCTGGGTGAAGTCATCAATCCGGAATTCATGTTTAATTTCCCTCAGCAGGATATTGTAGCCGACAGCTACCTGTTTATCCGCGGAGCCAATATGTATTCTTATCAGCGTACAAAAGCCATGGCTGCGGTAAAGAGTGGAAAATCAGGAGCTGCAGAGGCTGCCAAACATGCTATCCGTTTCCATAAGGTGCGTTCGGGTGATACTTTAGGAAAGATTTCCCGTCTGTATCATGTGTCAATTGACCGCCTGTGTCAGTTGAACGGTATCAAGCGCACTACCACATTGCGTATCGGTCAGGTGCTGAAATGCTCTTGACAGGCACTTTGAGGCGTATTTTTGAAAGCTATATCATAAAGGGGTTAAAGCGTCATCCATGTCATTGATGAGTCTTTAATCCCTTTTTGGGCTTTGTGCAAGAATGAAACATGGGACTTTTATTGGATGGTTCTTTTAAAAATAGTACCTTTGTCAGGTCATAATGGTGTTAATATATGGAAGAAACGAGACAACAGTTTGAGCATGTGATAGCTATTTGTCGCGACTTGTTCGCGAAGAAATTACACGATTACGGGGCTGCATGGCGCATTATGCGTCCTTCTTCTGTAACCGATCAGATTTTTATTAAGGCCAACCGCATCCGGAGCATCGAGACGAAGGGAGTGGCTTTGATTGCCGAAGGAATCAGGTCGGAGTTTATCGCTATTGTGAATTATGGTATCATCGGACTGATACAGCTGGAAAAGGGCTATTCGGAGACCGATGACCTGAGTGAAGCCCAGGCTCTGGAACTGTATGACAAATATGCGCATCAGGCACTGGAACTGATGGTGGCCAAAAATCATGATTACGATGAGGCCTGGAGAAGCATGCGCATCACTTCTTATACGGACCTGATTCTGATGAAGATTTATCGCACCAAGCAGATTGAGTCGCTGAAAGGCGCTACTCTGGTTTCGGAGGGTATTGATGCGAACTATATGGATATGATTAATTATTCGGTTTTCGGATTAATTAAACTGGAATTTGGTGAATAGAAACACACATATTGCGGTTGTTGTATGGGTGAATATCTGCCGTTTTTTGCTGGCGGCTGTATTTATCTTCTCCGGATTTGTCAAAGCCAACGATCCCCTGGGTACGGTCTATAAGATTCAGGATTATCTGGAGGCATGGGGGATAATGGACTTCATGCCTGCGGTGGTTCCTTATCTGGGTGCCATGGGTATGGGAGTTTTCGAGTTTGCTTTGGGATTTTATCTTTTTTTCGGCATTCATCGCAGGGTGGCTCCTACCTTGGTGTTGCTGGTGATGTCGCTGATGACTCCGCTGACGCTGTGGCTGGCCATTGCCAATCCGATATCGGACTGTGGCTGTTTCGGAGATGCCGTAGTCTTGTCGAACTGGGAAACTTTCGCCAAGAATGTGGTGTTGCTGATTGCTGCCATATCGCTGTATAAATGGAGAAAGACGTTGATTGTCAAACTGGTATCGACAAAGGTTGACTGGCTGGTTGCGCTGTATGGAGTGGTCTTCATCATTTTCTATACCATTTTTTGTATACGACATCTTCCGGTCTTCGATTTCAGACCTTATCACATAGGGGCGGACATCCGTAAGGGAATGGAAATTCCCGAAGGAGAAAAAATGACGACTTATGAAACGACTTTCATATATGCGAAGGAAGGTGTGGAGAAGGAGTTTACGGTAGATGCGCTGCCTACGGATACGACTTGGGTCTTTGTGGACTCTCATACCCGGATCAAGGAAAAGGGATACGAACCGCCGATTCATGATTTTGCCATTCAGTCGCAGGAGGATGGAGAGAATCTGACCGATGTGGTTTTGAACGACAGCAGTTATACCTTCTTGCTGGTGGCTCCTTATCTGGCTCAGGCCGATGACAGCGGAATGGATCTGATCAATGAGGTATATGACTATTGCATTGACAACGGTTACCGTTTTCTGTGTCTTACGGCTTCTTCCGACAAGGAAATTGCAGCCTGGCAGGATGCTACGGGAGCGGAATATCCTTTCGCGCTGATGGATGACATTACGCTGAAGACAATGATCCGTTCGAATCCGGGACTGATGCTGCTGAAAAAGGGAGTGGTCCTGAACAAATGGAGTTCGGATAATCTGCCGGATGAGTATTTGCTGAATGCTCCTTTGGAAAAACTGCCTCTGGGACAGTTGAATATGAAATCGGTATTGCACAAGTTGCTCGAGGTCATCGGTTGGTTCATCGGACCGCTGCTGGCGCTCACGGTAATCGACTTGCTGTGGCTGAGATGGCATAAGGCAAAGGAAAAGTCCCGGAAAGAGAAAGAACAAAAGAAAGAACAAGCGAAAGAACAAGAGAAAGATGAAACACTATAAATACTAATCCTTTAAAATTTAAACAAAATGAGAAAAAACATTGTAGCAGGTAACTGGAAAATGAACAAAAACCTGCAGGAAGGTATTGCTTTGGCAAAAGAATTGAATGAAGCTCTGGTTGCAGATAAACCTAATTGCGATGTAATTATCTGTACTCCGTTTATTCACCTGGCTTCTGTAACTCCGCTGGTTGACAGCTCTATCATCGGTGTAGGTGCTGAAAACTGCGCTGATAAAGTTTCTGGAGCTTATACAGGTGAAGTTTCTGCTGAAATGGTTGCATCTACAGGTGCTCAGTACGTAATCCTGGGTCACTCAGAACGTCGTGCTTACTACCACGAAACAGTAGAAATCCTGGAAGAAAAAGTTAAATTGGCTTTGGCTAACAACCTGAAACCGATTTTCTGTATCGGTGAAGTGTTGGAAGAACGCGAAGCTAACAAGCAGAATGAAGTAGTTGAAGCTCAGTTGGCTTCTGTATTCTCTTTGTCTGCTGAAGACTTCGGTAAGGTAATCCTGGCTTACGAACCGGTTTGGGCTATCGGTACAGGTAAGACTGCTACTCCGGAACAGGCTCAGGAAATCCACGCTCACATCCGTTCTTTGGTTGCTGCAAAATACGGACAGGAAGTTGCTGAAAACACTTCTATCCTGTACGGTGGTAGCTGCAAGCCTTCAAATGCAAAAGAATTGTTCGCTAACCCGGATGTAGACGGTGGACTGATTGGTGGTGCTGCTTTGAAAGTTGCTGACTTCAAAGGCATTATCGATGCTTTTAAATAATTAATTATCAGAATAAGGCGTATGGCCGGGCCTCCCGGCCCTGCGCTTTTCATTTAATAAAGTAGACGGATGAGATTATTTGTCTTTTGTCTTTTTTGCCTGTTGGCTGTGGGTGTGAAAGCGCAGCGTACGATCGTGGAAAGTTTGCAGGAAAATCGTGCGGGCGAAGGGGTGGTTACCATCCATCAGGATGCTTACATCACTTCCTTACTGGGCGTGAAATATGTAAAGAAAACATCTTCCAACTCGGAGAAAGTATTAAAAACCAGAGGGTTTAGAGTGCAGGTATATGCCGGAAACAATTCGCGTGCAGCCCGTGAGGCAGCAATGTATGTGGCCGAAAAGGTGAAGAAGGAATTTCCTGACATGCCTGTCTATACTTATTTTCAACCTCCTCGCTGGTTGTGCCGGGTAGGGGATTTTAAAAGTATTGAAGAAGCACATGTGGCGATGCGTAAATTGAAATCGACCGGTGAATTCAAGGAGACTGCCATTGTGCGTGAACAAATAAATATACCAATAGAATAATGATTGATACAAACTTACTTAAGTTTCCAGAGAATAAGATTCAGGAGTTGATGTCTCATTATAGAGAGATCCTTTCTATACTGGGAGAGGACCCGGAACGGGAAGGATTGCTGAAAACTCCAGAACGTGTGGCTAAGGCGATGTTGACATTGACCAGAGGGTATGATGTCGATCCTAAGGAGGTATTGCTGGCTGCCAAATTTAAGGAGGATTATAACCATATGGTGATTGTAAAGGATATTGACTTCTTTTCTATGTGTGAGCATCATATGCTTCCTTTCTATGGAAAGGCTCATGTGGCTTATATCCCTGACGGCTATATTACCGGATTAAGTAAGATTGCAAGGGTCGTTGATATTTTTTCTCACCGTTTGCAGGTGCAGGAGCGTATGACGCTGCAGATTAAAGAATGCATCCAGGAGGCTCTTAATCCGCTGGGTGTAATGGTTGTGGTAGAGGCCAAGCATATGTGCATGCAGATGCGTGGAGTGGAAAAGCAGAATTCGGTTACTACTACTTCTGATTTTACCGGTGCTTTCAATCAGGCTAAAACCCGTGAAGAGTTTATGAATCTGATTAACCGATAAGTGCTTGATGTACCGGTCATGAATTTCCTGTTTTGAATTGTTGAAATGTATATTAATGTAGGTTTTTCAAAGAAAATGATATATATTTCAACAATTTTCATATCTTTACGCACGGGGATGAATTATTTTTGCCTGGTCGCCACCGGAAGCTCTCCGGAGGTACCTTGGGTTAATTAAAATCGTAATTTATCACAGAAAAACATATGAGTACAATATTATTATTTATGGGCATTGGAACGCAGGAACTGATTTTTATAGCACTGATTGTCCTGCTGTTGTTTGGTGGAAAGAAAATTCCTGAACTGATGAAAGGATTAGGTAAAGGTGTGAAGAGTTTCAAAGATGGTATGAACGGGGTGGAAGAATCCTTGAAAGACAATACCCCGACAGAAGATACCAAGAAATAAAAGTCTATCGTGGAGAGCCAGCATGAGTCGGATTTGAGTTTTTGGGACCATTTGGACGAACTGCGTAGCACGCTGTTCCGCATCGTGGTTGTCATCGTTGCGTTTATGCTCTTGTCATTTTTCTTTAAAGATGAGTTGTTCAGCATTATCTTGGCTCCCAAAAACAGCGATTTTTACATTTACCGCCTTTTTGATAAAGTGGGGGAGATGTTGCATATCTCGGGATTGGATACCGGCAGTTTTCAGGTGAAGCTGATTAATACGAAACTGTCGGGCCAGTTTGTGATGCACATGACTGTATCACTGTATGCAGGAGTGATACTGGCATCGCCGTATATCATTTACCAGTTGTTCCGCTTTGTTTCTCCTGCCTTGTACAAGAACGAGCGGCGTTATTCGGTCCGGGTCATTACGTGGGGATACCTGTTGTTCATGCTGGGTGTGCTATTCAGCTATTTTCTGATTTTTCCGTTTACATTCCGTTTCCTGGCCTTGTATCAGGTCAGTCCGGAAGTGGAGAATACCATTATGCTGAATTCCTATATTGAAACATTGACGATGCTGAGCCTGATGATGGGAATTACCTTTGAGATTCCGATTCTGGCGTGGCTTTTTGCCAAACTGGGATTTCTTTCCCGCTCGTTTATGGAACAATATCGGAAACATGCTTTTATTATCGTATTGATTATTGCTGCCATCATCACTCCTACCTCCGATGTGGTGACTTTGCTGCTGGTCAGTTTGCCGATGGCACTGCTGTATGAAATCAGCATATGGATTGTGGGAAGAACGGCTCCGAGGGGGCAGGACGTAAGTGAATGATGGAGGGAATTATATAACTTGAGATTGCCATGAAACATTATATAGCCATTCTGCTTTTGTTTGTGTTGAGTTGGGCAGGAAGTGCACGCCTTTCCTGTACGTATGCAAATGAAGCCATTCGTTTTTCTCATATATCCATTGATGAAGGTTTGTCGCAAAGCACCGTATTTTCCATTACGCAGGACCGTAAGGGCTGTATGTGGTTTGCAACCTATGACGGCGTCAACAGATATGATGGCTATAGTTTTACGGTATACCAGCATCGGGCAGGTGACACTACCAGCATTGCCAGTGACATCACTCGTATCCTGAAGACAGACAGTAAGGGCCGTATCTGGGTGGGAACCCGTAAAGGGCTGTCTTTCTATAACGAGGCAAAAGATATTTTCGAAAACTATTATTTCAAGAACAAGCAGAATGCGTTTGTCACAGATATCGTCGAGCTTTCCGACGAGAAGTTGTGGGTCTGTGTAGACGGGAAACTGAGGGTCTTTGATATACCGACAAAAACTTTTTCTGCGGAAGGACTGAATAAAGACCTCCGACGGTTGGATGTGTCTTCAATCTACCGTGTGGATAACAATGTTTACATTGGTGATGTACTGGGAAAGTTGTATGTCTATACCATTGACAAGGCAGAGCTTAGAGAGGTGGATGCTTATAAAGGCTCAAAGGGGATTCAGGCGATATTGCAGGATTTCTCCAATAATTTATGGATTGGTACTGAGGGGGATGGACTTTATTTGCTGAATCCGCAGACCGGTTCGATGGAGCATTATCTTCATTCTTCAAAACAGGGAAGCATCAGCTCCAACTATATCCGTTCGCTTGCCCTGGATTCCAATGGAAAATTATGGGTGGGTACCTTCAATGATTTGAACATTTACAACGAAAGCAGTGATACTTTTACGACTTATACCAGCAATATTGTCGATCCGGAGAGCCTGAGCCACCGTTCGGTGCGGTGCATATTCAAGGATGCTCAGGGAGGAATGTGGCTGGGAACCTTCTTTGGAGGGTTGAATTACTATCATCCGTTGAAGAACCGTTTTAAGAACATACAGCGGATTCCCTATCAGAATTCATTGAATGACAATGTGGTAAGTTGTATTGTGGAAGACAGCAACCACGACCTGTGGATTGGTACAAACGATGGAGGGGTGAACTTCTATGACCTGAAATCGGGAAAATTCAAGTCATTTTTATTCAATGAGCATCAGGAGTTTGCCAATGGTCTGGAGTCAAACAACGTAAAGGCCATCTATATTGATGAAAAGCAGAATCGGGTATATGTGGGAACGCATGCCGGGGGACTGAAGATCATTCACCGGAATACGGGGCAGATTGAGCATTGTACTTCCGATGACCCGTTGCATGCCTCACGGAACATTTACGCCATTTTGCCTCAGAACGAACGGTATCTGTGGGTGGGTACCTTAAACGGACTGTATCTTTTTGACAAGAATAATGAGACATTCAGTGCGGTTTCCAGAGATATACACGGTAATCTGATTGCAGGTCAGTCTATTAATGTGTTATATAGGGATGGTTCCGACCGGCTTTGGATTGGAGGAGAAAACAGCCTTCAGTTGTTCCAGATTACGGCAGAAGGACTGGAGAAGCTGTCGTTGCCTCTGCGGGAATGTGGCCGTCTTAATACGATACAGTGTATTTATGAGTCGTCCGGACATGATATCTGGTTTGCAACGCGCATGGGACTGTATTGTTTCAATGAAGGGAAAAAGTCGCTTACGCATTATACGGTAAAAGACGGATTGCCGAATAACGTGGTGTATGGCATTGAGGAAGATTCGTACGGCTTTATCTGGGTCAGTACGAACCATGGACTGAGCTGTTTTAATCCGAATATTCATAAATTCAGGAATTTTACGGTAAATGACGGACTCACCAGCAATCAGTTTAATACGTATTCTTACTGCCGGGGCAGTGACGGAACCATGTATTTTGGCGGTATCGGAGGTATAACCACTTTCCGTCCGGAACTGTTGGTGGATAATCCTTATTCTCCTCAGGTCTTTATTACCCGACTGTCTCTGTATAATAAGGAGGTACGTCCGGATGACGAGACCGGTATCTTGTCTGAGAATATATCGATGACCAAACACATTACACTGGCTGCTTCACAGAAGGCTTTTACACTTGATTTCGTGGTATCCAATTATATTTCGGGAGAACACAATACCTTTGCTTATCAGTTGGAAGGATACGATAAGCAATGGTATTACCTGACTAACTCCCGGAGTGTTTCTTATTCCAACTTGCCTCATGGCAAGTACCGTTTCTGCGTGAAGGCAGCCAACAGTGACGGAAAATGGAATACCGAGCCGACTGTACTGGAGATTACTGTATTGCCGTTCTGGTACCAGACCTGGTGGGCGCGTATCTTGTTTGTGCTACTGGTCATCGGACTGCTGGCCTTTACCTTCCGCTATTTTTGGGTACGGAAAACCATGGAGGCACGTTTGAAGATGGAGCATCAGGAAAAGCTGCATCAGGAGGAGATCAGTCAGATGAAGATGCGTTTCTTCATTAATATGTCTCACGAACTGAGAACGCCGCTGACATTGATTCTGGCTCCGGTGCAGGAGATGCTGGCCCGTTGCTCTGAGCGGTGGATGCGTGACCAGCTGAAGTACGTGGAACGGAATGCCAACCGGTTGCTGCACCTGGTGAATCAGCTGATGGATTACCGCCGTGCAGAACTGGGAGTCTTTAAGCTCAGTGTGGCATCGGAAGATGCATTCCAGGTGGTGAAGGAGAATTTTTCATATTATGAGAAACTGGCACGGCACAAAGGAATAGAGTATACGCTGGTATCCGATCTGGAAGGAAAGAAGGTATTGGTGGATGTGAAATACCTTGAACTGATTGTGAATAACCTCTTGTCCAATGCCTTTAAGTATACCGAATCGGGAAACATTACCGTGAAGTTATCGGAAGAAGAGGGATATTTGCTGCTGCAGATCAGTGATACCGGAATCGGAATACCTCTGGACAGACAGAAGCGTATTTTTGAACGCTTTTATCAGTTGGATGACAGCCACATGGGAAGCGGCATCGGACTTTCTTTGGTACAGCGTCTGGTGGAACTCCATCACGGAAAAATCCGCTTGGACAGCAGTGAAGGAAAGGGAAGTTGTTTCAGTATCTATTTCCCTCAGGACCGTTCTGCTTACTCGGAAGAAGAATTTTATACTCCTTCAGGCGAAAAAGAAGTTACGCTTCACTCTACCAATTCGAAGGAGATGTATTTCTTCGATACCGAGAAGCCCGATTATGAAAGTGCCGATTCGAACGGAGGAAAGCGGGGTACGCTGCTGCTGGTAGAAGACAACGATGAAATCAGAAGTTATCTTAACAGCGGATTGTCGTCCTTGTTTACTGTGCTTCAGGCTTCCAACGGCCAGGAGGCTGTCGATTTGCTGAAAGACTCGGAGGTCGATATCATCATTACGGATGTGATGATGCCGGTTATGGACGGTATAAAACTGTGTAAATACGTAAAACAGAACATTTGTACCAGCCATATTCCTGTGATTATGCTGTCTGCCAAGACCGACATAGCTGCCCAGATGGAGGGCTTGCAGATAGGGGCGGATGATTATATAGCCAAGCCTTTCCCGCTGTCTCTGCTGATTTCCAAAATACAGAATATGATGCGCACCCGTATGCGTATTCTGGAGAAATATTCCAAGACGATGGAAATCGAGCCGGAGAAGATTGCATTTAATGCCATGGACGAAGAACTGTTGAAACGTGCGATAGAGATTGTAGAAAAGAATATGGACAATACGGAGTTCTCGACCGAGGATTTTGCCAAGGCGATGAACATGAGCCGTTCGAACCTGCACTTGAAACTGAAAGCCATTACCGGAGAGTCGGCCATTGAGTTTATCCGTAAGATACGTTTCAAGGAGGCTTGCCTCCTGCTGAAGGAAGGCCGCTATAACATAGCGGAGATCAGCACAAAGGTAGGATTCAATACTCCTTCGTATTTCGCCACTAGTTTCAAGAAGTATGTAGGATGCTTGCCTACTGAATATGTAAAGCGCCCTAAGAAAGGAGAGGGATAAACGGATTTTGATTGATTTGTAATTACTACGTTGATAAGATTGAATTTGATGAAGGAGGATGCCTAACGCACCCTCCTTTTTGTTGAAATAATTTAATGTACGATTGCCTGTGGGGATGGAAAAGCCGGGAATGGGAATCCGGGGGGTACGGTTGGAGGCAATATCGTACAAATTGGGAGACTTCCGTTTTTGTTCATGGTTTTTAGTGATTTGAGAACATGACACTGGGACAAATTTCCTGTGAACGAGGTGATTTAGGGTAAAAGAAGACAAAATTGAAAGTTATTTCAATAAAAGTGATAGTATAAATACATTTTTGAATAAACCAAAAACAATTAATATGGTTGAACATTTTGTTTTATAATACTTTTGCAATCAAATAAAATCTCCTTTTTATAACTAAAACTAATAGGTATGAAACATTTTTTCTATGCTTTTTGTTTGTTGTCTTTATCTTCTTTAAGTGCTTGCAGTGATGAGGAAGTAACTACTTCACAAGAAGTAGGTGATGGGGTTCAGGTACTTCCGCCTTCTCGTCCCAATGAGGTAATCGATGCCCGTTTGTTCGAATGCATCAATCTGGATTATCCGGGATTGGAAAAGGTAAAAGAATTCTATGAAAACAACGAATATTATTATGCCGCGAATGAACTGTTGAAATATTACCGGAATCGTTCGGACATTTTTAATACGGGTATTAACCTGGTGAATCCTTCTATTACGGCTTCTGAAAAGAGAATTGCCGACCAGGCTTTGGAAAATCGTTTTTACGTACGCAACTTTGAAGAATCCGGCGAAGGGGAAAATGCCGTGTATTACTCCTTTGAAAAGGATGGAAAGATCGACTGGAATTTTATTCCCGAAGGTATAGAAGACCAGGAATTCGTTTCTCAGAAACATCGTCATCAGTGGCTGCCGGCTCAGGGAAAGGCTTATCGTGTGACAGGAGATGAGAAGTATTTCAATTCTTGGAAAACAGTATATACCAGCTGGCTGGAAACTTTCTCTTGTCCGGAAGGAAAGGTCAGCAAAGACCAGGTAGAATGGTATGGACTGCAGCCTACCGAACGTCTGGTGGACCAGATTGATGTCTTCGCTTATTTTATCCAGTCTTCCAACTTCACTCCTGAATGGCTTTCTACTTTTTTGGTTGCCTTCTATGACCATGTAGAATGTGTACGTAATAATTACTTTACTGATGGGGGAAACATTGAGGCTGCCATGTACCAGGCGGTTACTACTGCGGGTATTCTGATGCCTGAATTTACGAAGTCGGCTGAGTGGCTGCAGGAAGGTGCTGCCGCAATGGGTAAGCAGGTAACCGACCAGTTCCTGGAAGACGGAGTGCAGAACGAACTGGATCCTAGTTATCACATCGGTGTGGTTGCCGGTTTTTATGACATGTACCAGCTGGCACTGCAGAACGGCAAGTTGTCGCTCTTCCCTGAAAACTATACCGAACAGCTGAGAAACTCGGCCCGTTTTGTAATGGATATCATTTATCCTAATTATACCATTGATAACTTTAATGATACTCGTTCGGTATCATGGACCAAGAATGTGCTTCTGAAGAACCTGAAGAAATACGTGGATATGTTCCCGGATGATCAGGAACTGCGCTGGGTGGCTTATGAAGGACGTCAGGGAAGCAAACCTTCGTATCGTTTCAAGGCTTACGACAAGGCTGGTTATTATATGTTGAGAAACGGCTGGGATGCTTCTTCCATGATGATGATTCTGAAAAACAACAACAACCCGGAGAATAAATGGCATTGCCAGCCGGATAACGGTACTTTCGGACTCTATCGTAACGGACGCAACTTCTTCCCGGATGCCGGAGTATATTCTTATGGGGGAACTTCTTCATCGAATGCAGACCGTCAGACTTATCTGGCTACCAAGAATCATAATACGATGACTGACTTGAGTAAGACCATTGCCAACGGTTTCATGAACGGAAAGATGTTGAAGCATGAGACACAGAGCGGCAACGTGCAGTTGCTGGTTACCGAAAATCAGTCGTATGCGAATCTGACTCACCGCCGTGCAGTGTTCTTTGTCGAGGATAAGTTCTTTGTCCTGGTGGATGAGGGATACGGCAATGGCAACTCGGACAAGATCAACCTGAATTTCCATCTGTTGTCGGATGCACAGTATGTAACAGCTTATGATGATCTTTCTGCCAGCGGACAGTTCGGTGCGCACACTACTTTCGACAGCAATAACCTGCTGATCCGTACCGTAGCGGAAACCGCTCAGGATTTCAGTGTCTCAACGGTCGATTCCGATACTTCCAATGACCTGGGTAAGGTTACCGGAACACGTAAGGGATATCAGTACACTATCCGCAAGCCGGCGAACGGAGCAGCCCGTTTCATTACGGTGCTTTATCCGTTTGACAAGACCAGCGACCTGAGTGGATTGAACATTGAAGCACGCTTTACTGATAACTCATCGGAAAATGCCGGAACATTCCATCAGGAAGGGGCTGCGGTTTCTGTGAAGATCGGTGAAAAAGAATATCAACTGAAATATACATTATAATTATAACAATCTAAAAAATGGAACTTAAGTTACAAAAAATCTGGTCTAAGATCTTGTTTGTCTTGCTGACACTGGGTTTCTGTTTTTCGCATTCTGCTTGTACAGATCCGGAAACAACAGATTCCACTGATTTTGCTCTTTACTATGCCGGTGTGACCGACATAGGTCCTTCGATGAATTTTACCCTGGATGCTCCTACTTACATAGGAGGACAGCCGTATGATTTTGCGATAATCGGTGTGAAACATGACGGGGAGCCTTATGAAACCGATTGCTTTACCATTACCAGCAACGGAGCGATTGAAATACAGAACACGGGAGCACTTCCGGTGGGATTGTATACGCTGAGCATTTCTTGTTTCTCAAACGGCGACTATTATTCGTTTGAAGATATCGTAAGTATCAACATGATGAAGACAGTGCCTGATGGAATTACTGTGGAACCGAATGAAATTACAGTTGATTATGCAGATATCATCGACACCGAGAGTGAGGTGGAACTGCCTACTGCACAGGTTTCTACAGATGGAGATCATATCTCTATTTCTAAATACCTGATTGCCAATGTACGCAAGGACGGTGTGAAGGTGACTGAAAATGATTTCTTTAAGATTGATGCGGCTACCGGAGAGATTTCCATCGTAAGAGGGGCTTCTGCTATCCAGCCGGGTAAATATGTACTTGACCTGAAACTGACTACTGCTGTGGTAGGTGAGGATTCTGAGGAGGGTATTTTCCAGGATGCACTGACCATCGACGTGACTTCTCGTCCTTTGGCTCTGACTTATGTGCCCGAGGTAGCAAGAGTGGAAGTAAATTCTGCTTTCTCTTCAGTGGCTCCGGTTTGTACGGGTTCTCTGGACGGACTGACTTATGCCATCAAGTCGGTTTCTCTGCCGGATGCTCCGGTAAGTATTGATCCGGCTACAGGAGTGATCTCACTAGCTGCCGACAATGCTCTGGAAATCGGTGAAAACTGTGTGGTTTCGGTGACTGCAACCAATAAATACGGTTCTGCCGACTTCGAGAATGTATATACCATTTCTATCGTGGCCTTTATCGAACCGATTACCAAATTGGCTTACGATGACCTGGAGGTTATTCAGAATACGGCTTTCGAAATCGAACCGACAGAGAAAGACGGTGGTGAAGTTACTTATTCATTTGTAAATCTGGATAGCAAGCTGAGCGATCTGCAGATTGATCCGTTGACGGGTGTGATTTCTGCCAAGAAAGGCAACTCTATTCCGCGCGGTGTATATACGGTTACGGTTTCTGCCAAGAATATCAAGAGTGAACTCACCGACGAGTTTACACTGACTGTAAACGAGAACCCGAACTACTTTACTTATGTAAGTTGGGGTAACAACCTGAACCTGACTCCTGCCAAGAATTATGCAAGTCAGTTCCGTGCGACTTCACAGGCTGAATTCGAAACATTCTCATTCGATGTGGTAGATACCGACCTGGGCGAGAATGCAACTAACGTAGAGTATTCTATCGATACCGAATCTTCTTCTGCACCAAGTGCCATCAGCATCGATAAGACAACGGGTAAGTTTACCGTACGTGCCGGAAAGGGCTGGAAAGACAATAAGGTGATCATGGTGGTTGTCAATACAACTGCCGGAAAGGGTACACCTGCTGAAGTAACGGTCAAGACTCCGATCTTCTTCGACTGTTCAGTTCCTGTCAAAGGGGTAACTGTCAGATATACTCCGTTTGTAATGCAGGTGAATCCTCGTACCGGAGGTGTTTCTGTAGCTCCTGAAGTAACCGGTGTAGCCGACAGAAGTAAATTCCTGATGGATTACAGACGTACTTTCGATTATTACAACCTGAACGGACCGGCTGAACACCTGAAAGGACAGCCTAGTGTGAAGGGATCGTTCATGAACAGCATGTGGCAGGCTTATTACGATGCCATCGGAAAGGGTATCAACACGGGTGCAAGAGCTCCGTTGTCATACTATGACAATGCCGGAAAACTTTCTGTAGCATTGGGTTATGTGGATGAAACAGCCAGTCAGGCTGTGAAGATTAATGCAAACAAATGGCAGAACGATTATGGATTTGCAAACGGTGTCATGATCGGTCAGATGACATTTGTTACTGATGGAAACAGCAACAATGTGGGAAGTGGAACCGGTATTTTCCCGATTGCCATTTGGTTTGATACGCGATTTTAATCTGTAATATCTATAATAATATTATTTACGAATGAATACATATAGTCTTGTAAAAATGTGGAGCAAAAGAGGGGTATTTACCCTCTTGGCTCTTCTGATGGCCATCGCTTCTTTTGCGCAGAAGATAGAAGTGAAGGGTGTGGTACTGGATGAAAACGATATGCCGATGATCGGAGCGACTGTCCAGGTCAAGAAATCGAATGTAGGTGCGGCAACCGACCTGGATGGTAATTTCTCATTGCAGGCTCCTGAAAATGCGATACTGGTAGTCAGATATATTGGATATAAGGACCAGGAAGTGAAGGTGAAAGGTGCCAAGAAGCTGACCATTAAACTGGTGCCGGATAATGCACAGCTGGATGAAATCGTGGTTGTGGGATACGGCGGTATGAAGAAAAGCGACTTGACAGGTTCTGTTTCTTCGGTATCTTCTAAGTCTATCGAAAACTTCAAGACCAGTTCTGTAGTAGAAGCACTGGGTGGACAGATTGCCGGTGTGCAGATTACTCAGTCGGACGGTACTCCGGGTTCTGGATTTGATATCAAGATCCGTGGTGTAGGTACAGTCAACGGTGATTCTTCACCTTTGTATATTGTCGATGGTTTTGAAGTTGACAATATCGATTATCTTGCAAACAACGATATTGAATCTATCAACGTATTGAAGGATGCTTCTGCATCTGCTATCTATGGTGCCCGTGCGGCAAACGGTGTAATCCTGGTAACTACCAAGTCGGGTCAGGAAGGAAAGCCTGTCATTACTTATAACGGATCTACCAGCCACCGTGAGATTGCCAAGACACTCGACTTGCTTTCTCCTTATGAATTTGTGAAACTGCAGCTGGAAATCAACCCTACCAAGTACGGAAGTACTTATTTCAAGGAGGGTATCAATGAAGAGACTGGTGAACCTTATGCTTATCAGAGCCTGGAAGATTACCGTGACGTAGCCGGTGTGGACTGGCAGGATGCGGCGTTCAAGCCGACCTGGTCACAGAACCATGATTTCAGTATCAGTGGTGGTACAAAATCTACTAAATATTCTGCTTCGTTCTCTCATTTCGATGAAAAGGGTATCTTTACCAACAGTGGTTACAAGAAGAATACAGGAAAACTGCGTCTGGTGCAGGATATCAACAAGTCCATCAAGTTGGATGCTACCGTTAACTATGCAAATACGGTGAAAGACGGTATCGGTACTTCAGGTACCAGTGGTACATTGAGTGTATTGTCCAGTTTGCTGCGTGCAAGACCTACCGGTGGTCTGGAAACTACAGACGATGAGTTGCTGAACTCTGCAGTCGACCCGATTGAACTGGAAGAAGGTAACTATTCTCAGGTGAACCCGATCAAGCAGGCGGAAGCTGTTGACAACCGCAAGCAGAGTGAATACTGGGGTGCGAACATGGCTTTGAGCGTGAAACTGCTGAAAGGACTGACACTGCGTATTGCAGGTACTTATAATACTACGAACACTCGTTCGGATACGTTCTATGGAGAAGAATCCAGCCAGGCATATCGAAGCGGTGGTGTGTATGGTTCTACACAGATGGCAAAGGATTTGCGCTGGTCGAACAGTAATACATTGACATACGATACGAAGTTCAAGAAGAAACATTCCTTGAATGTAGTGCTTGGACACGAATATTCTTTCAGAAGTTCTGAACTGCTGTACGGACAGGCTAAGGATTTCCCGTTTGATGACTTGGGTAATGATAATCTGGGCCTGGGTGCTACTCCTAGCTCGGTAACTACTTCAAGAGAAGACAAGAAGATGTTGTCTTTCTTTGCTCGTGGTGTGTACAACTTCGGTGAACGTTATATGTTGACGGCTACAATCCGTGCCGATGGTTCCAGTGTATTCTCTGACAAGCATAAGTGGGGTTACTTCCCGTCATTTGCTGCTGCATGGCGTGTGTCGGAAGAGAAATTCATGAAGAATATCAAACCGATTTCCAACTTGAAGCTGCGTGCCGGATGGGGTGTGGTTGGTAATGACCGTATCAGTAATTACCTGTCTATGAACCTGTATACTGAAATGAAGTATGGTGTAGGAAACAAACTGATTACTTCGTTGTCTCCGAAACAGCTGGCAAATCCGGACTTGAAATGGGAAGGTTCTACTACGACTAACGTGGGTATCGACCTGGGATTGTTCGACAACCGTATCAACCTGACTGCCGACTTCTTCATCAAGAATACGAAGGACTTGCTGATGGCACAGGACCTGGCATACGTAACCGGATTCAGCTCACAGTGGCAGAACATCGGTAAGATCCAGAACAAGGGTATGGAATTCAACCTGAATACCGTGAACTTCCAGACTAAGGATTTCAGCTGGACTACCGACTTCAATATCTCTTTCATCAAGAATACGCTGAAGAGCCTGCAGGATGGAGCTACTGAAATGTATGTAAGAACCGGTTTCAACAGCAACTTTACCGGATATGACTATATCGCAAAGGTGGGTGAGTCTCTGGGATTGATGTACGGTTATGAATTCGACGGTGTTTATCAGTATTCTGACTTCAACCAGACTCCGAACGGACTGGTACTGAAACCGGGCGTTCCTGATATGAGTGAACATGCCGGACGTACTACTGAGCCGGGTATGGTGAAGTATAAGGATATCGATGGCGACGGCAAGATTACTACCAACGACCGTACGGTAATCGGTAACGGTCTGCCTGACTGGTACGGTGGTATCACCAATACATTGAGATATAAGGGACTTGACTTCAGCTTCCTGTTCCAGTTCAACTACGGTAACGATGTGTATAATGCTACCCGTATGTTCCAGACTCAGTCTCAGGACGAACGTACCAACCAGCTGGCAGAGGTAGCCGACAGATGGACACCGACCAATGCTTCAAACCGTGTGCCTTCGGCTAAGGGATATGTGAAGTATGAATTGTACTCACGCTTTATCGAAGACGGTTCTTTCTTGCGTCTGAAGAACATTACGCTGGGATATACCTTCCCGAGCAAGTGGACCAAGAAGGCATATATCAGTCGCCTGAGAGTATATGGAACTGCTCAGAACTTGCTGACATTTACCAAATACAGCGGTTATGACCCTGAAGTCAACATGAAGAACAGTCCGCTGATGCCGGGATTCGACTGGGGAGCTTATCCGAAGAGCCGAGTATTTACTTTTGGTGTAGAAGTACAATTTTAAATGATTAAGAGCATGAAAAATATAAAATATTACGCTGCAGCGCTGGCCTGTGTATTTGCTTTCTCTTCTTGTTCGCTGGAAGAGAAGAACTATGGGGAAGTTGAAAAGGAAAATTACATGAAAACGGCTTCCGAAGCGCAGAATGTTTTGTACGGGGTATACCGTAACATGGTAGAGGAAAGCATGTACCGTTATCATCTTTCACTGCTGTTTACTTTGCCGAGTGATATTGCGAAATGTACCGGTAACTCTACCGAAGGTCTGCGTCTGGTACCTTCCAACGCTTATACCAGTACACAGGATGAGGTCCGTGCTACCTGGGCCGGACTGTACAAGGCGATTTATTGTGCGAACGATTTTATCGAGACATTGAACAGCCGCATCGGAAGTTATACAGCCCGCGAACAGGAGCAGGCTGTGGTATACATGGCTGAGGCCAGAGCCCTCCGTGCTTTGTATTATTTCGAACTGGTACGCTGGTATGGCAATGTGGCTTTGATTACCAATACGGCTCAGTCTTACGACTCTCCGTCGACTTTCACACAGGCCGATCCGGTGGATGTGTATAAGTTCATTGAAGAAGATCTGCAGTATGCGGTAGACAACTTGCCGTATACGGTAGACGATAACGTGAGAAGCGACAACAGCTTCCGTTTCTCCAAGGGTGCCGCACTGGGCTTGCTGGCCAAGGTATATGCTACCTGGGCCGGTTATCCGATCAAGGATACCAGCAAGTGGGAAATGGCTGCAAAGACAGCCAAGATTCTGGTGGAATCGGGCAAGCATCATTTGCTGAGCGATTTCGAACAGCTTTGGAAAAACACTTGTAACGGTGTATGGGACGGTACGGAAAGTCTGATTGAGGTCAGCTTCTATTCACCGGCCATCACAGGTGTGGCTGCTTCTGACCCGAGCGGTCGTATCGGTAAGTGGAACGGTGTGGCTGCCAGCGGTATCCGCGGTGTCCGCAATGCCGGAAACTGGCGTGTGATTCCTACCTTCCTCCGTTCTTGGAGAGACAGTTCTCCTAAAGACGGTGACGACCAGCCGATGGACAAGCGTTATGCCATTTCATTCGCCAACTACCAGTATGGCAAGAATGACGAAACCGGTGAGAACGGTGTGATGAAACCAATCAGCAAGAAGTATACACTTGACGAAGCCTTGAAGGATGATGCTCCTAATGATGCCAAGAAGTCATATATGGATGGTATCTGCCCGGCTAAATGGGATACTGAAAAGTATGTGAATGACGCGAACTACCTGGTAGATGCCAACTTGTCGAACATCAACTGGTATATACTGCGTTATGCGGATGTGCTGTTGCTGTATGCAGAAGCCCTGAACGAATGGAAGCAGGGACCGACCACAGAAGCTTACGAGGCAATCAATATGGTACGCCGCCGTGGTTTTGGCTTGCCGGTGGAGGTTGCAAGCAGCACTTGCGACTTGTCGGGACTTGATTATCAGGGATTCCAGAAAGCCGTTCGTACTGAAAGAGCTTACGAGTTGGCCTTCGAAGGACATCGCCGTCAGGATTTGATCCGCTGGGGAATCTATGTGGATGCCATCAAGGAAACCTTTGACAATATTGTAACATGGTATAACGATGGAGGTGAATGGTACATTTGTTACGAATTTACCAAGAAAAACAAGCATGAACTCCTTCCTATCCCTCAGAGAGACAAGGATTTGATGCCTAACTTCGTTCAGAACCCGGGTTGGTAATCCATCCGAATCATATGAAAGAAGGAAGAATAACTATTTATCCTTCCTTCTTTTTTTATTCTTTGTGGGTCACTTTAATGTTGAAGATATTATAAAACTATGAAATCAAAACTTTGTTTACTTAGTCTTCTGGCTCTTACTTCTTGCCTGAAGTCGTATGCTCAGATTTATTCTTTCGAAGACCAGCGTGTACCGCAGCACTGGAGCATTGATAAGGGGAAGATGCAGGTAGCTGCAGATAAATACAAATTGGGGAAACATGCACTGAAGATTGCCTGGGAACCGGGAGCGCAATTTCTGATGCCTTCGCCTCAGGGAATTGACAAGGCGGCCAAGAGCCGGAACGGTGGAATTACTGCGTGGATTTATAATACGCGTCCGGTGGAGGCACCGATGGTCTTTTCTTTCTGTGATGCTTCGGGCAAGGTGGTTGCCCAACTTCCTTTTTCTTTGAATTTTACAGGCTGGCGTACGTTGTGGAGCCAGTTTCAGGCCGATCTGAATGTGCCTGCCGGTACTAGGCTGAAGGATGTGAGGCTGACATTCCCGGAAGGAAAGACAGGGGGAGAAATTTACCTGGATTTCGTAGAGTTTACTCCGAAGGTTTCCTGGCAGAAGATGTCGGATGCGCAGTATACGGTCAATCACAAAGACTTCAGTCTGATTCCTGATTTTATCGGTTACCGGAAGGCCCCGGAACAGGTGGACCGGGTGATTGTGTCTACCGACCAGGACATTGCCCGTATTTCCGACCGTCTTACCCGGTGGTATCTGGGCGAGGGAACGGCTTCCGACTGGAGCCGGGTGAGAGAAGAGGCTGAAAAGGGATTTATCGGCAAGGGACTGAAACAGGCTGCAGAGATTAAGGTGAAGTATACTGCCGGACATGTACCGGTAGGGGAGCCTCTGTATCCGATGTGTGCCCCGTCGGTCATCGACGGACAGAAGATCAGGATGTTCAGAAACGTCAACGAGAAGATGCTGTTGCCGTTGGCTTTGGATTATCGTAAAAACGGTAATCGGGAGAGTCTGGAAAAGGCGAAGTTCATCTATGACTGGTTCAATGACCAGGGATGGGCCGACGGAAGTGGCATGGGAACCTTGTGTTTCGAGAAACTCCGCAGTTCCGGATATTTCCATTCGTTCTTCCTTCTGAAGGATTACCTGGAGCCTGAGGTGTATCAGCGTGAACTGAATGCGTTCAACTGGTTTACGTTGTTCGGACTGTGCTATCAGTTGCCGCAGCATGCGGAAGAGGTGGCCGATAATCTCCGGGCACTGGCTATTCCGAAACTGATTTATGCGTTGTCGCTGACTGACCCGGAAAAGAGACAGGTGGCCATGACGGCTTACAAGCAATATATGGATAATGCCTTGGGCATTGCACCGGGATTCTTCGGAACCCTGAAGGCCGATTTCTCGGGTTATCATCATCGGGGCCCGTACAACAGTGCGTATTATCCGCATGCATTGTATGCAGGGGCGCTGGTGGCTTACCTCTTGCACGATACGCCCTATGCCTTGTCGGAGGAAACGCTGGATAACCTGAAGCAGGGCTTGCTGACGTTCCGTTTCTTCAGTGCGAACCTGGAGGTGCCTGCGGGAACGGTTGGACGTTTCCCGAAGAGCCAGCAGGCACTGGAGACGCTGTTGCCGGCCTTTGCGTATGTGGCATTCTCATACGATACACCTGACAGGGAACTGGCGGCTGCTTTCAAGCGCATCATCAACCGACCGGAGAACGCACAGGCGATCAACGACTATCTGAAGGATGTGAATTCGAATCTGGCTTATACGTCGACGGTGGGAGAAGCCGAACTGATGGATAAGCTGGCACGGACGGAGGTGACCGAAGAGCCTGCCTTGAAGGGAGCGCTGTTCATGCCTTATTCGGGATTGCTCGTCGAGAAGGACGAACGGGTGCACTTTAATGTCAAGGGTTTCAGCCGCTATATCTGGGATTTTGAATCGTCTAATTCTGAAAACCTGAAGGGACGGTATCTGGCGTACGGACAGATTGAGTATTTCGACCTGAAAAACGGCAGGAAATCGTTCCATCCTGAGCAGGAGCGGTTCAACTGGAACCACATTTCGGGTACTACGGTAAAGGTGTTGCCCGATGACAAGTTGATTGACAAGGGGGGCTCCAGTTCCGGACACCGTAATTTCTCGGATGAGACCTTCCTGGCCGGAGTAGACGGCTCGGAGAAATGTGCCCTGTTCTCGTTCCGCATGCACGATATCTCTTACGACCTGACGTTCCGTGCGAACAAGTCGGTCTTTGCATTTAAGGATTATCTGTTCTGTCTGGGTTCGGATATCCAGAACAAGGATGAGGTGTATCCGACTGTCACTACGCTGTTCCAGTCGTTCGAGGGAAAGGTGCGTGAGCAGCAAGGCAAGCAGGGAACGATCCTGAACGATCCTTCTTTCTTGTATGTAGTGAAAGAAGGCAAGGTGGTGCTGGACAAGGAGGATGAATATGCCTGTGCCTACATTGATCATGGCAAGGCGCCTCAGGCAGCCGGTTATCAGTATTACATTGTGAAGAGCCGTGACATGAAGCAGGCTAAGAAACTGCTGTCCGGCAAGGAGGGCATCGAGGTGATTTCGGCAGACAACGAGGCTCACATTATCCGGAATGCAGCGGAAAATGTGGTGTGCGGTGCGTTGTTCAAGGCCGATAAGGCATTCCAGGATTTGTGTGTGAAACAGGTGAATGTGCCGCTGGCATATGTGCTGGAAGAGAAGGAAGAGGGGATGGACCTGTTTATCTGTGAACCGGACATGCGCCGTATTTCCCGGGCACACATGGGCCTGCTTACCGAAGAGGATGTGATTCAGGAGGAAAAACCGTTTGATACACAGATTACGCTGAACGGCATTTATGAGGTTTCCTGTCCGCAGAAGTCGGTGAAGGTGACTCATGATGCACAGAAAAATGAGACTTATGTAGTGATTTCAACCATTCGTGGTGAGAACTATCATTTATCAATCAAGAAGTAAAGATGAAAGTTAAATATTTGATTTTGGGGTTGTGCCTGGGGTTGGGAGCCTTTGAAGGCAAGGCACAGCCGGCAACCGACTGGACATTGTGGTACAAGTCGCCGGCACAGGCTTGGGAAGAGGCGCTGCCGGTGGGTAACGGCCGGTTGGGAGCCATGGTTTTCGGAAAGACTGACAGTGAGCGGATTCAGTTTAATGAGAATACGCTGTACAGTGGAGGTCCTGAGCGTCCGCTGGACATTTCTGTACCGTCTCTGCTGCCGCAGGTGCGCAAGTTGCTGAAAGCAGGAAAGAATGCGGAAGCCGGTGAACTCATGCAGGCACAGTGGATCGGCCGGCTGAATGAGGCTTACCAGCCTTGTGGGGACCTGTGGATTGACTTTGCACGCAAGGGAGTGATTACCGACTATGTGCACAGCCTGGATATGGAACGGGCGGTGGTGACCACTTCGTACAAGGAAGACGGGGTACAGGTGAAGAGAGAGGTGTTTGCCTCTTATCCTGCCCAGGCCATTGTGGTGAGAATGACGGCGGAGAAGCCGGTATTGAACTTTACGGCCCGTCTGTCTTCCGAGCATCCTGCCAAGGTGACCGGCGGCAAGGACGGCCTCAGTCTGCAGGGGCAGGCACCGTCTCATGCGCAGCGCAGGGACATTGCCAATATGAGAAAGTTCCACACCGAAAGACTGCATCCGGAGTATTTCAACGAGAAGGGAGAGGTCATCCGGGAGGCACACGTGATTTATGGAGAAGAACTGAAAGACCGGGGCATGCGGTTCGAGGCGGCCTTGTATCCGCTGTCGTATGAAGGAGAGAGCTGCAAGGTGGTCGGCAACCGGATGGAGGCTACCCGTTGCAGTGAGGTGGTATTTGTCATCTATGCGGCTACCAGTTACAACGGACCGGACAAGAGTCCGGTGCTGGAGGGGCTTAACCCGCACCAGTTGATTTCAGAGGCTGTACGGATTAATCAGGGAAAGACTTTCAGCTGGTTGTATGAGGAGCATGTGAACGACTTCCGTTCGTTGTTCAACCGGGTGGATTTCCGCCTTCCGGCTTCCGAGGAGCAGAAGGCACTGCCGACCGACGAGCGTCTGAAGCGTTTCCACCAGCAGGAGGATCCCATGCTGATTGCCCAGCTGTTCCAGTTCGGCCGTTACCTGATGATTTCGGGCTCGCGCGGCAACGGACAGCCGCTGAACCTGCAGGGACTGTGGAACGACAAGGTGCTTCCGCCATGGAACTCGGGATATACGCTGAACATCAACCTGGAAATGAACTACTGGCCGGCTGAAGTAACCAACCTGTCGGAGTGTCATCAGCCGCTGTTCGGTTTCCTGGAAGGGGCAGCCGAGCGCGGAAAGAAACTGGCGCATGACATGTACGGACTCGATGGCTGGGCCATTCATCACAACATCTCTATCTGGAGAGAGGCTTATCCGTCGGACGGATTTGTATACTGGTTCTTCTGGAATACTTCCGGCGCCTGGTTGTGCAGCCATATCTGGGAGCATTATCTGTATACGGAAGATACATCCTTCCTTCGCCGGTATTATCCGATATTGAGGGAGGCTTGCCGTTTTTATGCGGGATGGCTGGTGAAGAATGACAAGGGTGAGTGGGTGACTCCGGTAAGTACTTCGCCCGAGAATGCTTACCTCATGCCCGACGGAACTCCGGCTTCGGTCTGTGAGGGAAGTACCATGGACCAGGCACTGATCCGCCATCTGTTCCGGGTAACGGTCAAGGCTGCCGGGGTATTGAATACCGACAAGGATTTTGCCTTGCAGCTGGAAGATAAACTGAAAGACCTGAAAGGCTATCAGATCGGCAGCAAGGGACAGTTGCTGGAATGGGACAAGGAGTATGGAGAAAGTGAACCGCAGCATCGTCACGTGTCTCATCTGTTCGGTCTGTATCCGGGCTATGACATCACTGCCGATAATGCTCCGGTATTCGAGGCTGCCCGCAAGTCGCTGGAGGCAAGAGGCAACCGTACGACGGGATGGAGCATGGCCTGGAAGATTTCCTTGTGGTCGCGTCTGTACGAGGCAGAGAAGGCTCACGAGGCACTGACGAACCTGGTCAACTTCATTGATGCGGGCAAGCAGGCAGAGAATCAGGGCGGACTTTACCGCAACCTGTTGAATGCGCTGCCGTTCCAGATTGACGGTAACTTCGGGGCCACGGCAGGTATTGCCGAAATGCTGCTGCAGAGTCACCGGAACAATATTCACCTGCTGCCGGCTTTGCCGCTCAGCTGGAAAGAGGGCAGCATCAGTGGCTTGAAGGCCCGCGGAGGATTCACGGTCAGTCTTGCCTGGAAAGAGGGTCGTCTGCAGACGGCTGAGATTACCAGTGCGTCCGATAAGGAGGTAGAAGTGGTCTATCAGGGACAGACCCAGCGGCTGAACTTCAAGCGTGGCGAGACCAAGTGTTTGAATTTCTGACAGAAAATAGGAATGGGTACACCTTTTATTGAAGTATATCTATGAAAAAACTGATATTGTGGGTTTGTGGTTGTTTATGTACATTCAATGCATTTTCCCAGAGCCGTGTCTCTGTGGAAAATGCATTTGTAAAGGTTGTCTTTCAGCAGAATGAGATTCAGCTGAAAAGTAAGAAGACACAGTTTTAGGGCATTTATTGATGATTGTTTTTTGAAGATTGAAGATAAAGAGTGGGCAATCGGTTTTGACAAGCTGTAAGAGAGTGAAGGCGGTTGCCTGCCGGACAAGATAAAATAGGTAGTGCGGCTGTGGCCTCCCGAGGAAGTGGCAGTTGCACGGGGAAAGGTTGTGAATCAGGAAACAAGTAAGGGTACCATTTTCGGATTTTCCGAAAATGGAAGTGCCCTGAGATCTTAGCCATTAGAAATGATTGAAAAAAATCCAGCTACTCCGTATGGGGCGGCTGGATTTTTTTATGCCTGTGGTGGAATGGTCCACGATTTATTGACTGTTTTCCACCGCTTATTTACGGTATTCTACGGAACCGGATGCCTTGGGAATCCGGATGACAAGCGGTGAGGCGGCATACAGTTCCGACTGATAATGGTATTGTGAGGCGTCGCGGCTGTCGGGCAGTTCCACGGTCACTTCACTGCCGGTGCCGTAATCGGAAATGCGGATGCATTCGCCCTTCACCCGGTTGACTCCCTGCGGGGTATAGGCATAGTTGCCTGCAGGCAGGCGGGTAGACGACCAGAAACGGAGGGTCTGTCGTTCTCCGTCCGGAGCAGGATTGCCCACGCTCAGTGTCCATTGGGCTTCATCCTCTTTCAGCATGACCATGGCTGGGGCTTCCGAACGGATCTCCGTGCCCCCGATACAGAGGCTTCCGGGAGCGAAGAAGGCATACTGTCTGATTTGCTCCTTGCGTGAGAACACTCCGTGTATGGAATCGGATGCACAGCGGTATTCCAGGTCCTGCAGCACCTCCCGGAGGCGCTGAGGCATTTCCGCTGCCGATACGTTCGGGATTTCCAGGTAGGCATACCGGTCGTTCAGGTCCTCTTTCCCCGGATGGATGCCGTGCTCCAGAGCTACGATGAAGTTGGGCGTTCCGTCGGCAATCTCCCAGTCGGTCACATGGATTTCCTTTCCCGTACGGATTTGCAGCCGGATCCGGTGCGAGGGAAGGACGATGTATCCCTTTTCGCCGGTATGTATCCAGCAGGGCTTTGTCGTATGGATTCCGGCAGCCACCGATTCTCCGGGTACTGCCTGATGCAGCCGGCCGTCGGCATACCAGGTCAGGGTATCCCTGAACTCCGACTGGTCGATGAAGGTGTGGATGGCCTGTCCCTGTCCTTCCCTCAACCGCTGGATGTGACTTCCCAAAGCCAGGATCCGGTCTTCCAGGAAATAATAGCTTTTCAGGGCCGTAGCCGAACTGTAGGTTTCCTGAGGCAGGTGATGATAGATTCCCATTCCATAGGTTCCGTCTGCCAGTACCCCGGCCACCTTGTTGGCTCCCGGGAGGGAAGCCTGTGAACCTCCTTCGGCAGGAAGCGGGTCGTTCCGCCACTCTTCCGTAAGTCCCGGAAGGGCATGCCAGTCCATGTTGCTCAACACCTGCTGGTCGTATTCGTCTCCCCTGACTTTCAGTTGCAGGATACCGTATCCCCCGTGCCAGGATTTGCGTACCTTACTGAAATCCTCGATGCCTACCGTCCGTTCCGATTTCAGCTTGAGTGAGGCATAGAAAGGCTTTTCCTGTGCTCCTCTGCGGTGGATCAGGAACTCGTTGACCCAGTAGGCCCGGGTACCCGAACATTCGAAGCGGTTTTTGCTGATTTCTTTGGCCACTGCCTTCAGCTTGTCCAGATTTTCCAGTCGCGTATCCCGGCTTTGTGCCGCTTCCAGGGCCTTGACTGCCTGAAGGTAGGTCTTGGAAACAAATTTTTTCAGGTCGCTGAGATAACTTCTTCCGGCTACCAGAAAATCCATCTGGCCTTTGTAGAAGAAGAACGGATATACCTCCAGCAGGCGGTCGAGCTGGAACTGGTAGTAGGGACTGTCAATCCGGAAATCGGTATCCTTGAAGTAACTGAAGCCGTGACTGCAGTCGGTCAGCCATTCGAAGCCATAGGCCACCATGGCCGCATCCGTGCCGTGCCCAATGTGGTGGGAGACGGTGCCGTCGGGGTGGAATCCCGATTGTCCGTACCGGTGGGCAGGAATGCCGAACTTGGTCATCCACCGGCTGACGTCGGCCATGACTCCGTGCGGACTCCATCCCGGCGAGAAACTGAAGTCCTTGAAAGGCGGGTTATGATAGAAACTGCTGTACCAGTAGGGAACGTAAGTCACCGGACGGTTGTAGTCTCCCCAGATCAGGGGAAGGGCCAGCAGGGTGCGCGAACGGTGTCCCAGGTTGGCATCCGCCCAGGCTCCTGCCGAATAAAGGGTATCGGTCAGGTTGCCCCACCGCTGTTCGGGGTTGTCGATTTCCCGCCGTTTTTCCGTAATGGAAGTAAACAGCTGGAAGTAGCGTATCAGGCTCTGGTGAAGGCGCAGACTGGTACTGTCGTTCTGCCGGATACCTTCCAGGATGTCGGGCATCAGTGCCAGGGCCGGTACCACCAGCGGGTCCGACAGTTTCCACTGGTGCGTAGTGGTACTGTAGTTCATCAGTCCGTAATTGTGCAGCAGACTGATGCCGTCTCCGGTGTACTTTCCGATGGGCTGCCCGTTGATCAGTACGTCATCCCCCTCTATCGGCACGCACGAGGTATAGGCCAGCAGGGCCTGGTAAAGGGCTTCTTTCAGGGCTTTCCGTGCCTGAGGGTCTCCCTCTGTGCCATAGACCTTCGAGAGACAGTAGGCTCGTCCCATACCTCCTATCAGGTTGCAGACCTGGATCCATTCGTCGTCCAGGGGCTTGAGGGAAGGATTTTTTTGCTTCGGAGTGTACTGGAATTTCAGGGGAAGCGGCCGATAGCACGAGAATCCCTGAAAACGCCCGTTGCCGGCTGTTACCTGCCGGATGAGCCGGGCCACCTTTTCATCTGACAGCCGTTTGCTGCCGTACAGCCTGCCTTGTGAGAGGGCCATGGGAAGGTAGCGCTCGTAGCACAGTTCCCACAGGGTCTGCCGGGTAATGTGGATGGCTACCGGGAAAGTCTGCAGGGTCCGGCTGCCGCTTTTCAGTGCCACTTCCATGCGGCAGGTCTTTTCCTGAAGACCGGTGTTTTCTCCTTCATCGACCCGGAAGACGCCCATGATGCGTCCGTAGGCATCGAACTGGGTCTCGACCCGGAACAGCGGCCGGTCATCCTGACGGAGAATCTCGAAACGGTAATCGGCCGGAATTTTCCGGGAGGGAGCTTCCTTGTTGCTTTCCAGGTGAATCCGTCCCGTGACTTCGGTATTTTCCGGACTGCCGGTCGCTACATCGAAGTATCCGGCAAAGACGATTTCCTGTGCCTTGCCCGATGTCACGGTCAGTAACCAGAGAAGTCCTGTAAAAATGAGTTTTTTCATGTGTGTCATCAACTTATCTATTCAATCGGATTTGTCTTTGTGAGTGATGGGTGTTCTTTACGTTACGGAAAGGAAAATCTTTCTTTATGGATCACATCCTTTCTCGTTTTGCGTGCGGCAAAACCTCGCGGCCTTTTGGAAAAAGCTGGCGAGGTTTTCAGTAAAACATCGCCAGCTTTTGCTTCAAATTCCTTTATGCGTTTTCCCACAGAGCTAATTGTGCGGCACTTCCTCTGCTTGTCTTCCGAAAAAAGAGCCTGTCGGGAGGCAGACAGAGGAAGGAGCCGGAGACTCCCGGGAGAAATTCCGGAAATCAGTTGTTGGGCAGCGGCACCATCGGACGGCGTCCGTGGTTCAGCTTCAGTCCCTCTTTATAGGCTTCCGGTCCGTGGAGGTCCTTGATTTTCATTTCCCCGAGATTGACCAGGATGCCTCTGGCCATCAGTCCGGCATCTTCATTGGCCAGACGCGGCAGAGTTTCAGCAGCCTTTTTCAATTCCGGAAGGAAAGGACGGATAAACGACTGCATGGATTTGTCGAGCGACAGGCATTCGAGGGCCGAATAGCCGATTTTCCGGTGCTCTTCCTTTACCGGGGTGACGAGGCGTGCCACACCTTCGGGAGCATGTCCCAGGTAAGCCACCGCATAGGCAGCTTCGGCAGCCACATAGGGGTCGGCATCGTGGAGCAGGGCCAGCAAGGCATCCGGACATGTTTTCAGCTGACCGCTTCTTCCCAGTTGTGCATAACCGGCGGCTCCCCAGAATCTCATGTCAGTATATGAACTTGTGATGGCTTTCCGGAACAGGGCCTCGTCCTTGAGGGTAGCCGTACCGGCGGTTTCGGCCACTGCATACAGGTCTTCCATCGGGTATTTCTCCTTGCGCACGGTTTCATAAAGGATGTGTCCGGTACGGGAAGTAGGCAGGAAGAATCCCAGGTCGAAGGTCGCGCGGATGTGTCCGGCGAGTGCCTCCCTCATTTCTTTCAGGATGGCGGCATGGTCGGCCGAGGCAGACAGGTCGTGGATTTCTCCCGGGTCGTTCTGCAAGTCGAACAGCATTTCGGCCGGATGCGCATCGAAGGTCAGTGCCCATTCGGGATGAGTATTGTGTCCTCCCAGTACCAGTTCATCCCAGGCCTTGTTCGAAGGCATTCCCCACTGGTAGTAATTACGCAGGGCAAACTGGCGGTAAGGAAGGTAACTGCGGATGTATTTGTAGCGTCCGTTGCTGACGGCACGTACCGGCATGAAGTGGTGCAGCTGGTTGGCCGCGATGGCAAAGTTGTACTCCCGTTTCCGGTTGTCGGCATATTTCCCGAACAGCGCCTTTCCCTGCATCTGCCGGGTCGGTTTGACTCCCGCCAGACTCAATACCGTAGGTCCCAGGTCGGTGAAGTTCACCAGGTCGCCAACCTTTCCTTGCAGGTCTCCTGCCAGGTGCTTCCACTTGGGAGGGAAGTACACAATCAGAGGCACTCTCAGTCCGCTTTCGTACAGATAGCCCTTGCCGCGCGGAATACAGCCACCGTGGTCGCTGAAGAAGAAAATGATGGTATTCTCATCCAGTCCCTTTTCCTTCAGGTCGGTCAGGAAGAATCCGAGCCACTGGTCGACGTCCTGCACGGCTTCCAGATGTCCGGCATAGTCGGAACGTACCTCCGGCAGGTCGGGCACGTAGCTCGGCAAGGTGAGCTGCTGAGGATAGATGCCTTCCTGCGTATAGTCGCGGCGGCCGTCGGTGTGGAAGGTCCGGATGCGGCCCATGTGCGAAGTCACTGTGTTGAACACGGCAAAGAAAGGCTGGTCCTTTCCCCGCTTCGGACTGTTGTAGCTGGCTTTCTTGTTGCACTCGTCCCAGCAGCTTTTGTTGTTGGTCGTCGAATTATAATGTGTCTTGCTGTTGTTGGTACAGTAATAACCTGCCTCGCGCAACCGTTGCGGGAAGAAGATATCCGCCGGAGTATCATAAGGTACGGGGTGCACATCCATTCCCCAGGTCGTGGCATAGCATCCGGTAATCAGTGACGAACGGGCCGGAGAACTCTGGGGAGCGACCGACCAGGCATTGGTAAACTGTATGCCTTGTGCCGCGAGGCTGTCGGCATGAGGAGTATGTACGTCGGGGTTACCGTAACAGCCGAATTCGGCGGCACTGGTATCCTCGAATGTCAGCCAGAGGATATTGGGACGTTCCTGGGCGGCTGCCTGATTCCCGAAAGCTGCACAACCGGCAGCGCATACGAGTAAAGATAGGTTTTTCATATCGCAAAAGTTTTGTATGTTTTTCAGTTCCCAAATGTAGCCAGCCCGTTTGTATTTGCGTTGCTGGTATGTGTAAAAGAATGGTGTTCTTGTTGAGTATCCGGCGATTGTACAAAAGTAATAGGATTTTCAACAAAAATGAGATAGGGGTTCTACAGAATGGAATCTTTTTTACAAGACTTTAAAATCGTGGCCGGACGGAATCTTTTATTTTTGTGAGAAGTAATATTAATGGAAAAACACATGAAACGGATTGCTTTTATCTTCTTATTTTTTTGCCTGATTTCGGGAGGATATGTATCGGCTGCGGAACGCAATGACGCGGGTACTGAATTGCAGAATGAGTCTTTTGCACTTTTGCAGGAGTGGATGGACCGCCTGCTGGATTTCCAGTGTGAGAACGTACATCCGGCACTCGACGGGGGACTGTTGTGTCCGGCCTGTGCCCGCATGCACGGACGCATCGGGGATGCGGTGCTGCCGCTGATGTATCTGGCCGACCGCACTGGGGACGAGAAATACCTGTCGGGAGCCAAGAGACTGATGGGGTGGATGGAAAACGTGCACCGTCCGGACGGCTCCTGGATGAACGATGTCAATGTATCCGACTGGAACGGTACGACGGTATTTGCAGCCATTGCACTCTATGAGGCCCTCCATTACCACGGACATCTGCTGGATGAGGCTACCCGCCGCGCCTGGGAGGAAGATTTGCGGAATGCCGGTCATTTTATGATGAAGAATCCGTTTATCTACAGCCGCAAGCGTGAGGGAATGCGCAATATGAATGTCAATTATTCGGCTTCTGCCACGTATGCGTTATATGCCATCGGTACCTACTGTCAGGTGCCCGAGTTCTGTGAGAAAGCCCGGGAAATCGCTGCCGATGTCAAGGCTTATTTTACTTGCCCGAATGCTTTCCTGTTTGGGGAAGGCCCCAACATCTGGTCGGCTACGCCTCACGGCTGCTATCCGGTCGATTTGTTATATAATGTAGAGGAGTCATTGCCCAACCTGGCTTATTATGCACGGATGGCCGGTGACGAAGATATGCTGAACCTGGTGGAAAAGTCGATGAAGACGCATCTGGAGTTCATGCTTCCCGACGGTGCGTGGGACAACAGCTGGGGTACCCGAAGCTTTAAATGGACATATTGGGGCGGAAGAACCAGTGACGGTTTTATGGGAGGATATTATGCCCTGGCTGCCCGGAATCCAGAGTTTGCGGAAGCGATAGCCCGTAACCTGGAGGTGTTGAAATCGGCTACGGCCGACGGCTTGCTTTACGGGGGCATGCATTACCGGGCTACCGGCATGTGGCCGTGTATCCACCATACTTTCGGACATGCCAAGGCCCTGGCTTCTTTCCTGGAGCAGGAAGCGGTGGAATTGCCTGAAAAGGCCTTGCCCCGCGATGCGGCCTATGGAATGCGCTTCTTTGAGGAAATCCGTACCTGGCTGCTGGCCTGTGGCGACTGGAGGGGTACGCTGACCGGCTATGACTCGGAATATAAGGTAAAGGGTACGCATCCGATGGGAGGAGTATTGTCGATGTTGTGGAACCGGAAGACCGGACCGGTGTTTGCCAGTACCATGAATACCTACCGGATGATTGAATCTCCGAACATGCAGTTGCACAACCGGAAATACCTGACCAACGGTTCTCCGCGCGTCGAATGGATGAAGGAAGGAAAGGCATATACCAACCTGGACGACCTGGAGGCGGAGATTACCTGTGTGGAGAAGGATGGAGTTTACATCTTTGACGTGAAATGCCATCTGGTGGATGCCGAGCAGCATTCTCCTTTAGAAACCTCTGTCGCGGTCAGTCTGCATTATGAATTCTCAGACTCGGAAATTGTGATAGAGGCAGCTGGTTTGCCTGCCGAAGCCAGTCTGATATTGCCGGTGATTGCTTCTCCACAGGAGAAAGTGGTATTTTCTCCTCAGCAGATGACCGTTGAAAAGGAAAAAGGACGCTTGTCCGTGTTGTGTCAGGAAGGAGCAATGAGTCTGCTGCCGGCCGATGCCGACGGACGGGTCATCAATCCGGTGCCGGGATTTGCGTTTGTGCCGGTACAGGTAAAAAATAATGAAGGGCATCCGCAAAAGGTCCGTGTGAAAATCAAAGCGGACTGATGTTTTTTTGATAAATTTGTGCATTTAGTTTGACCGGCTTATGAAAACAAAATTCAATTGGATATTCATTACCCTGCTCTGTTGCCTTGCGTTCCGGACGGTTGCTGCCGAACGCAACGGACTTCGTTTTTATCATCTGGGGCAGGAAGACGGTCTGTCGCACAGTACGGTCTTTTCCATCAATCAGGACAGAAAAGGCTATATGTGGTTTGCCACTTCCGATGGACTGAATAAATTCAATGGCTATAACTTTACGGTGTACCGTCATGCGTACGGCGACTCTACCAGTATCGCCAGCAATACCTCGCGCTGCATTATGGTGGACGGTTCCGGAAGGATATGGGTGGGCACCAGCGAAGGCTTGTCGCTGTACGACAGTGACAAGGAGCGTTTTGTCAATTATTACATATCCCGTAAAGGAAAACATGTGGCAGTGGTGAACATTGTGCAGATGCAGCGGGGCAAACTGCTGCTGGGGACTCCCGAAGGGGTTTTTGTCTTCGATATTGCGCAGCGTCAGTTTCTCGACGACGTATTGCCGCAGGCCATGCAGGAACTGAAGAATGCGGCTATGGTGCGCCAGGCAGACCGTATTTATATCGGGGCTTCGCGAGGTCTGTATGAGTATGCGCCTCACGACAAGATGTTCAGGCAGCTGGCCGTGCTGGAGAGCAGTGAGAATGTACAGACTGTATTCTGTCAGGAGATGGACCGTATCTGGGTGGCTACGGAAGGAGGCGGACTGTTCCTGTACAATAAGATTTCGAAGAAACTGAAGAATTATTACCTGGGAGACGAGAGCGGACTGAGGTCCAATTTTGTCCGTTCGCTTGCCCTCGATCCCGATGACCAGTTGTGGGTGGGAACATATAGCGGACTGTACATCTTCCGGGAGAATACCGGACAGTTTGACCTGCTGAGTGAGCAGTCGGAGAGTGAAGGTGACCTTTCCCAGAATTCGGTACGCTGTATCTTCAAGGATGCGCAGGGAGGCATGTGGCTCGGTACGTACTGGGGTGGGGTGAATTATTATCATCCGCTGTGCAACCGTTTCCGCCACATCAAGCACATTCCTTTCGTGAATTCATTGAGCGACAATGTGGTGAGTTGCATTGCCGAGGATGTCGACGGCAACCTGTGGATCGGTACCAGCGGAGGGGGACTGAATTTTTACGACCGGAAGAACAATCATTTTCAGGTATATTCTCCCGAAGTGGGAGTCAAGGGAATTTCCTTCAAGGATATCAAGTGTATTTACATAGACGAGGCGCACGACAAACTTTATGTGGGGGCTCATGCCGGAGGAATGATGATACTCGATCGGAAGACGGGCAGACGGGAATACCTGAACATGAAGAACAAGGGGCTTCCGACCAATAATATTTATTCCATCCTTCCGGACGGAAACGGGGGACTGTGGATTGCTGCCTTGGAATATCTGCTTCATTACGACATTACCCAAAAGTCTTTTTCCGTGGTGGAAAAAGGGGGTACGGGCGAGGGTACGCTGCGCAGGCGACTGCTCTTCCGCGATTCCAACAATACGCTCTGGATGGGAGGGGAACGCGGGGTAACGGCGTACAGGAGCAATGGAAAGGCCTTGGAGAAGAAGTCGATGGAGGGAGTTCCTGTCCTGCTGAATCAGTCGTTTATCAGTTGTTTTTACGAATCGGCTTCCGGAAAACTCTGGATCGGTACCAACAACGGTCTTTTCGGGGTGAAGAACAAGGAATATTTTCATTATACGACGAATGATGGATTGAGCAGCAACGTGATTTACGGTATTATGGAGGACGTGTTCGGACGGCTGTGGATCAGTACCAACCAGGGTCTGAGCTGCATGGACAGCAAGTCGGGCAGTTTCCGCAATTTTACCATGCAGGACGGACTGCAGAGCAATCAGTTCAATGCCGGTTCTTTCTGCCGCACGACTTCGGGGGAAATGCTGTTCGGAGGCGTGAACGGAATCACTTCCTTCATCCCCGAGACACTGGTGGACAATCCGTATGCTCCACAGCCCATCATCGACCGTCTGCAGGTCTTCAACAAAGAGATTCTTCCGGACGACGGAACCGGTATTCTTTCGGAGAGTATCGAGAAAACGGAGTCCATCACGCTGGATGCTTCCCAGAATTCGTTCTCGCTGTCGTTTGTCGTACCGAATTACATCGCGCGTACGCACAATACCTTCTCTTACAAGCTGGACGGATACGACAAGGACTGGTTTGAACTGGAGGACTCGCGTACGGTATCCTATGCCAACCTCCCGGCAGGGGTCTATGTCTTTTATGTGAAGGCCGCCAACAACGATGGCAAGTGGAACGAAGAGCCGGCTTCGCTCCGGATTGAGATTCTGCCCGTGTGGTACCGCACCTGGTGGGCGACGACCTTGCTTGTCGTGGTGCTTGTCTTCCTGGCGACAGGGGCGTTCCGCTTCTTCTGGAGCCGCAAGAGCATGCAGGCTGCCATTCTGATGGAGCGGAAAGACCGGGAGAAGATGGAGGAGGTCAATCAGATGAAAATCCGTTTTTATGTCAATATCTCGCACGAACTCCGTACGCCACTGACACTGATTACGGCTCCGCTGCAGGACTTGCTGGACCATGTGTCCAATTACTGGGAGCGTGAGAAACTGACTTATATCCAGCGGAATACCAACCGGCTGCTGCACCTGGTCAACCAGCTGATGGATTACCGGAGGGCGGAACTGGGAATCTTCAAGTTGCAGCTGACCCGCTCGAATGCGTATAAGCGGGTGCTGAACTGCTTCCTGAATTACGAGCATTGGGTGAAGAAGAAGGATATCGACTATAATATTTATACGGAACTGCAGGACAAGGATTTTCTGTTCGATGCGAACTACCTGGACCTGATTCTGAACAACCTGCTTTCGAATGCCGTGAAATATACCGAGGCGGGGGAGAGCATCACCGTCAAACTGTATGAAGAGGGTGAGTACCTGGTCTTGCAGGTAAGTGATACCGGTGTAGGTATTCCGAAGGACAAGCAGAAGAAAATTTTTGAGCGCTTCTATCAGGTAGACAGTGACCACCCGGGAAGCGGCATCGGACTTTCTCTGATTCAGCGCCTGGTAGAACTGCACCACGGTCGGATCGACCTGAAGAGTGAGGTGGGCAAGGGCTCGACTTTTACGGTGTATATTCCGCAGAACGAAAGTGCGTATACCCTGGAAGAACTTCAGAGCAATACGGGCAATTCCACGGAACAGGTGGCTTATTCTACGAATGCGAATGATGCTTACGTAGGGGAAACCATGGATACCGACTTGTCGGCGGATGCGGAGGACAGTGAAAAGAAAATCACGATACTGGTGGTAGAGGACAATGAGGAACTCCGGAATTACCTGGTGAGCGGACTGAGGGATCTGTTCAATGTGACGGTAGCCGGCAACGGACAGGAGGCTCTCGAACTGCTTAAGGACAAGGAGGTCGACCTGGTTGTCACGGACGTGATGATGCCGGTCATGGACGGTATCAAGTTGTGCCGGCAACTGAAGCAGAACCTGCGTACCTGTCACATTCCGGTGTTCATGCTCTCGGCAAAGACCGATGTGAAGTATCAGCTGGAAGGACTGAAGGTAGGCGCCGATGATTACTTGCCGAAACCGTTCTCCATGTCTGTCCTGAGGACCAAGATACAGAATACCCTCCGTACCCGGAGCCGCGCCTTCGAACGGTATTCCAACTCCACGGAAGTGGAGCCGGAGAAAATTGCCATGAACAGCATGGACGAGGAACTGCTGAGAAAGGCCATCGAGGTGGTGGAGCGGAACATGGACAACGTGGAATTCTCTACGGAGCAGTTTGCCAGTGAGATGAACATGAGCCGTTCGAACCTGCACCTGAAACTGAAGGCGATTACCGGTAAGTCGGCTATCGAGTTTATTCATAAGATTCGTTTTAACAGGGCCTGCCAGCTGCTGAAGGAAGGCAAGTATTCCATTGCGGAAATCAGTTATATGGTAGGATACAATACCCCGTCGTACTTTGCGGCCCGTTTCAAGAAATACATGGGCTGCCTGCCGACGGAATACATCAAGAAAGAGTCATGAACAGATTGAGAGGTTGGATATTTTATGCGGTGCTGCTCCTGATAGGGGGAGGATGCCGGACACATACGAAGACGGAGGCCGGTGTGGAAACCATCGACTGCGGAAAGACGGAGAAAGGAGAACTGTTCCAGTTCCGCTTGTCGAACGGGAAGGGAACCACCGTTTCGGTAACCAATTGGGGGGCTGCCCTGATGGACGTCTCCGTACCTGACAAACGGGGAAACCTGGCTTCGGTGGTACTGGGATTCGACAGTGCCCACCAATATCGGCAGTTCCACCCCAAGTTCGGCAGCGTGGTAGGGCGTTATGCCAACCGCATTGCCGGGGCCTCGCTGGAACTGGATGGGGTAACGTATGCTCTTGACAGGAACCAGCGGAACAACTGTATTCATGGAGGGACTGAAGGTTTTCACCAGCAACTGTTTCAGGTGGATACGGCCTATGTATCCGCAGATACGGCAGTGGTGCGTATGTCTTACCTGAGCCGGCACCTGGAAGGCGGTTTTCCGGGCAACCTGCAACTGGAGGTGGCTTATAAGCTGAACAGCCGGAATGAGGTGATTCTGGAGTATACGGCTACGACCGACCGTCCGACCGTAATCAACCTGACCAACCACAGTTATTTCAATCTCTCGGGAGGAGAGCGGGATGTACTGGCGCACCGTTATCGCATTGTGGCCGATTCGGTAACTCCGGTCGACTCGGCCGGCATTCCTACGGGAGAACGGATGGCAGTGGAAGGTACGGAATACGATTTCAGACAGGCCGATTCACTGGGAGCGCGGATGGACAACGGAGCCTCGTACGATATCAACTATGTATTGGACAAAGGTCCCGGAACCCTTTCTCTGGTTGCAGTGGTGGAAGATCCGGCAAGCGGAAGAATCCTGAAAGCCTATACTACGGAGCCGGGAATGCAGTTTTATGTGCCTAAAACGGATATGGGCAAGTACGGCGGGCGGAATGGAAAGCCTTATGGCAGGTATTATGGTTTCTGCCTTGAGATGCAGCATTATCCCGACGCCCCGCATCATCCGGCATTTCCTTCTACTGTATTGCGTCCCGGAGAAGTGTACCGGCAGGTGACGGTATACCGGTTTGAGACTGAAGGAGAAGGAGGTTCACAAGAAAGAGACAATGATTAATTCTTAAAATGATAGCTAATTGATTCATGAAAACAACGATTTTACTACTAGCCGTAAGTTGCCTGCTGTGCACCCCCGGAAAGGTGAAGGCACAGGAACGCAACGAAGTAACCTGGCAGAAGGTAGAGGGAGTGACCATTCCCGTACCTCCTCAGGTACATCCCCGTCTGTATCTCCGTGCTGCGGATATTCCTGAACTGCAACAGCGGATGAAGCATCCTGAAATCAAGGAAACGCTGAAGCTGATGAAGCGTCTGGGAAAAGACCGTACGAAGAAAGAGGAGGCAAAGGCACCCGCCAAGGACGGTTTCCGTTACTATGCAGAGATGAGGGGGCTGACTACCCGTGCCCAGTTGCAGGCACTCGACTATCTGGTTTCGGGTGACAAGAAGCAGGCGCGTAAGGCCATTACGGAAATGCTTGACTCTTTGCAGCATACCGATTTTGGGGTGAAGGGTGACCTTTCCCGTGCCAGCGGTTCGATGCTGATGGTGGGAGCCATGGTATACGACTGGTGCTACGACCAGATGGAATCGTCTGAAAAGCAGGCCTACATCAAAGAGTTCGTGCGGATTGCCAAGACCATGGAATGCGGATATCCTCCAAAGAATACGGAACCGATTGCCGGACATTCTTCCGAATGGATGGTACTGAGGGACATGCTCTCGGCAGGTATCGCCATTTACGACGAGTATCCGGATATGTACAACTATGTGGTGAAGATGATGTATGAGGATTATATTCCGGTGCGCAACTTCATTTATTCGGGACATAATTATCATCAGGGAACAAGTTATGCGAATGTGCGTTTCAGCAATGACCTGATTTCTCTGTGGATATTGTCACGTATGGGGGCAGGGGCCATCTATGATCCGGCGCAGCAGTTTGTACTGTACGACTTTATTTACCGTCGTCGTCCGGACGGGCAGGTGATGCCGGCCGGTGATACGAATCCGGGAAGAAAGTCGATTGCCTCTTATGCCTTGCCTGCCATGCTGGCCTACAGCTATTACAAGGATGAATACCTGGCTTATGAGTATCAGCGCCGCCCGAAAATTGACAATCACTGTCTGATTTTCGATGTGCTGTGGAGAAATCTGGAGGTGAAGCCCAAATCGCCCAAGAGCCTGCCGCTGACCCGTTATTCCGGCAGTCCGTTCGGCTGGATGATTGCCCGTACCGGCTGGGGAGACAACAGCGTGATTGCGGAAATGAAAATCAATGAGCAGTTTGTAGGCAACCACCAGCACATGGATGGAGGAGCTTTCCAGTTGTATTATAAAGGTCCGCTCGCCATCGATGCCGGTGCTTATCAGGGTACTTCCGGAGGGTATAACAGTCCTCACAACAAGAATTTCTTCAAGCGTACCATTGCGCACAACTCGCTGCTGATTTACGATCCCGAAGAAAAGTTTGCCTGCTGGAACTACGGTGGTGCCGATAAGACAGAGTTTGCTGCCAATGACGGAGGACAGCGGATGCCAGGCGACCGTTGGGAAACCTGCCGTTCGTTTGCTGACCTGATGAGTGAGGCTTATACGACCGGTAAGGTGCTGGCACACGGTACAGGCAGTGATGCGATGCAGCCGGATTATTCTTACCTGAAGGGGGACATTACGAAAGCCTATTCTGCGAAAGTGAAGGAAGTGAAACGTTCGTTTGTATTCCTGAACCTGAAGTCAAGGAAAGTTCCGGGTGCCTTGATCGTCTATGACAAAGTGGTTTCTTCCCGTCCGGAGTTCGGTAAGTTCTGGCTGCTGCACAGTGTGGAAGAACCGGAGATGGGAGAAGGCGGCTTTACGGTGAAACGGACCAAGAACGATGATTCGGGTATGTTGTACAACCGGGTGCTGCTGCCGGAAGCCGGAAACGTGAAAATGGAGAAAGTGGGAGGACCGGGTAAGGAATTCTGGGTCTTTGGAACCAATTATCCTAACGCAGCGCAGCCCAACCGTCCGGACATTGCCAATGAACGGGGAGAATGGAGAGTCGAGATTTCTCCGTTGAAACCGGCTGAAGAGAATTATTTCCTGAATGTGATGCAGGTGGCCGACAACGACTGCCAGCAGTTGAATGACGTGAAGCGGATCGATGCCGAACGGGTAACGGGAGTGCAGTTGGCCGACCGTGTCGTGACTTTCAGCAAGAACTGTGAGCCGCTTTCCGGAAAGGTTGATCTGAAGGTAGAAGGGGAAGGTACATACAAATTCGTGCTGACGGATATGAATGCCGGAACCTGGCAGGTAAGAAAAGACGGAAAGCTCTTCCTGCCGGCAACTGTAGTCCGTGCGGACGATGGAGTACTGAGCTTTGAAGGTCCTGCCGGACATTACGAATGCTTCAGATAATGTATTACAACACTTAGTTTTTTCTTTTAAATATTAGGTCAGACAAGCCCTCTTTTCATGTGAAACCTCACATTGGAAAGAGGGCTTTGTGTTACTGTTTTTTCCTGTAGGTCAGCCGGAAATTCACCTGATTACCACTGAATGAGAAGAAAAAGTTCTAATAGCCTCATTCTCAATGTGAAAATTCGTCCTGATATTATGTTGGTCAGCGTACTTTTATACAATTTTATCATTTGAAAAACGGAATTGATATCCGAAATAAGGATATTATCAGATACATTATACAATATAGACTCAGGTTTTAGGGGGCGTTTTTTATTTTTGTAATAAACAGATTTGTAATGTTAAACCTTGAATTAATGTATTATGTGTAGACTTGTTTTATTATTTGTTCTGTTCTTCATCGGGACATCGGCATATGCACAGAATATGACGGTTACCGGTAGAGTTATCGATGATGATGGTATTGAAGTAATCGGAGCCAGCGTGGTTGTAAAAGGAGCTACAGGGGTAGGTACGATTACCGATTTGGACGGTAATTATTCATTGACTGTAAATGACGCTTCCCGGGATGTCTTGGTTTTCTCTTATGTAGGTATGACATCGCAGGAAGTGAAAGTCGGCGGACGGAAAGTCATTAATGTAACCTTGAAGTCGGATGCGGTGATGCTGGATGAAGTGGTGACAATCGGGTATGCTACTGTAAAGAAGAAAGACCTTACCGGATCGGTTTCCTCTGTTTCTTCAAAAGACATAGCCTCTGTACCTATTTCGGATGTCACCCAGGCGCTCAGTGGAAAGGTTGCTGGAGTGCAGGTCATGCGTTCTCAGGGCTCCCCGGATGCGGACATCTCAATAAAGGTCCGTGGAGGTACTTCCATTACACAAAGCAACGAACCTCTTTATATTATCGACGGATTTCCAAGTGAAGACGGATTGAAAGGCATTGAGGCCAGTGACATTGCTTCGATTGATATTTTGAAGGATGCTTCGTCTACGGCTATCTATGGTGCCCGTGGTGCCAATGGAGTAATCCTGGTCACTACCAAGGGAGGAAATGTTGATAAGTTCAACATCAGCTACGATATGTACATCGGTTTTAAGAAAGTGAACAAGCGATACGATGTACTTGATGTGCTCGATTTTGTGAAACTGGAATATGAGAGAAGCATCAATGAACCTGATAAAATGAATGATTTTGTCCTTCCGATTTACGGCAATTATGATGAATACGATGAACTGTATGCCAACAGACAGGGCATAGACTGGCAGGACGAGGTCTTTAACCGTTCTACGGCAATGACTCAGCAGCATAAAATCTCATTGAGCGGCGGCAGCAAGACTTCTCAGTACATGCTTACTTATACCCGGAACGTAGATGACGGTATCTGGTATGGAAGTGGGTTGAAAAGAGATAACTTCCGCGTGAAACTGAGCCAGGAAGCGACTTCATGGTTGAAGTTTTCTACCAATATCAGTTATATTGATGAGGTGACAGAAGGGCTTGGAAGTCTTCAGGAGGGAGGTGCGTCCAGCCGAATGCAGCATGTAATCCAGTATCGTCCGACGATTGGAAAGAATGGAAACGATGAACAGCTGCTGATTGACGATGATGACCCGGCACTGTTGTTGGAGGGGGCCAGTCAGATGCAGAGTCCGATTGCTTCCATCGAAAGTGAGCAGCGTACGAAACGGAATCAGATCTTGTCAATGAACGGTGACCTGGAAATCCGATTGCCGAAAGACCTGACCTATCGCGGAACCATTGGAATCCGCAGACGGACCATCAAAACGGATATTTTTTATTCAGAAAGATCCAAGCAGGCTAAAAATGCAGGAGCACCTTACGGCTGGAAGGAAATCGAAGAACAGTCCAGCTTTATGTACAACAATGTGCTTACCTGGGACAAGTCGTTTAATCGTGAACACCATCTGACACTGGTTGCCGGTCAGGAATACATTCAGTATGGAACCGATTATCTGAAGAGTGGAGCCAGACAGTTCAGTGACATCAATTTTGGCCTGGCAGATATGTCTTTGGGTGCCAGTCCGGACAAGGTAATTACACGTCTGGAAAGCGAGAAGATGCTTTCTTATTTCATGCGGGGTAATTATTCGTTGAAAGACAAATATTTGTTTGCTGCCTCTGTACGTGCAGATGCTTCCAGTAAGTTTGGAGATAACCATAAGTGGGGTGTTTTCCCGGCAGCATCGTTCGCATGGAGAGCTTCAGAAGAAGAGTTCGTGAAAAAATGGGGTATATTTTCCAATCTGAAAGTCAGATTGAGTTATGGTTCAGCCGGAAATAATAAGATTGACAATTACTTGAGTCTTTCAAAAATGGGATCGGTATGGATTCCTTATAACGGAACAAGTACGGTTTCCGGATTTGTCAGCAAGCAGTTGTATAACCCGGACTTGCAGTGGGAAACCAATGTGACTTCCAACTTCGGACTGGATATGGGATTTTTGAACCAGCGTATTCAGTTGACTGTCGACCTGTACAATATCAATACGAAGAACCTGTTGCTGGATGCCCCAATTCCTTTGTTGTCGGGATATAAATCGATGATGATCAATGCAGGAAGAACCAATAACAGGGGTATTGAACTGGCGCTGACCACGCATAACATCAATACGAAGGATTTTTCATGGAGCACTACCTTGAATCTTTCTCATAACCGCAATGAGGTAAAGGAACTGTATAATGCCGATTATATGGAAATTGTTTCCAACTGGGCACAGACTTCAGAGTTTAACAAGAGTGATTACATCATCCGTGTCGGAGAGCCGTTGGGGCAGATGTACGGATACCGTCTGGCAGGAATTTATACGGTGGACGACTTTACATTCGATGAGGCCACCCAGAAGTATACGGTAAAGGAAGGAATTCCATACGACAAGAATTTCTATCCGAAACCGGGATTCTGGAAATTTGAGGACCTTGACGGAGACAAGCAGATTACCGAATCGGACAAGACTGTTATCGGAAATGCCAATCCGAAACTGTATGGTGGTTTGACCAATAACTTTACCTGGAAAGGTTTTGATTTAAGTATCTTCCTGAATTTCTCTATCGGAAATAAGATTTATAGTGCCAATAAGATGTATTATACCAAATTCAACAACCGTTGGAGAAATACATTGAAAGATGAGGCCTTGCAACGGTTTACGATTATCAATGATAAGGGAGAAAATATCCAGAATGATCCGGTACAGCTGGCAGCTGTCAATGCCGGACGCAATTATGTCTCTGTAGAAGGCAGTTCTAACCTGTACTTCCATTCGGGATACGTAGAAGATGGCTCTTTCCTGAAAATCAATAACGTATCTTTGGGATATACCCTTCCAAAGTCGCTGATAAAGAAGATTCATTTGTCGAACGTACGTTTTTATGCTACCGGATACAATCTCTATACGTTTACCAAATATTCCGGATACGACCCGGAAGTGAATACTTATTCCAATGGTGGACTGACACCGGGTATTGACTGGGGAGCTTATCCGTCATCCATTTCGGTAGTGTTTGGTGCCAATATAACGTTTTAGTGAGAATAATTAATTAAATAGAACAGACTATGAAAACCATAAATTTTAGATATATCAGGTTGTTTGCCGCTGCGTTGGTTTGTATGATTTTATCAGTGTCCTGCAAGGATTTTCTCTCTGAAAAGCCTTATGACTTTTATGATGAAGCGGATTTTTATAAAAATGTCACTGAATTGGAACTGGCTGTGAATGGAGCCTTCGAAGTGTTGAGCGATAAAATGACTTACGGACATTTTATGCTGGTAACCGATTGCGATACGGATGTGAGCCATGTGAAGGGATCGGGTACGGGACATACGGCACGTGACCTGGGACATTACAACATTTATACGGCACATACGTGGCTGGAAGAAGCATGGGGACTTTATTATACAGGTATAGACCGGGTAAACCGGATCATGAAAAACGCCGACCGGGTAGACTTGCCGGATGAAGACTCACGGAAAACATTCAGTCGTCTGATAGCTGAAGCCAAATTTTTAAGAGCGATCTGCTATTTTGATTTGGTACGTATGTGGGGAGATGTTCCTTTCAAACTGACGGCTTCTGACAAAACCGAGAATTTTGCAGTGGAAAAGACAGATCGGGAAGTGGTTTATAATCAGATTGTTAAAGATTTTGAAGAGGCTGCAGCCGATCTGCCTTGGCAGGATGAGGTTTCTTCTTATGAAGGAAGACCGACGAAAGGGGCTGCTTTGGGATTGCTGGCCAGAGCCTATCTGTACAGAGCCGGTTACTCACTGCGTCAGAATGGAAACATGGAACGTCCTGACAATTACCGGGACTATTATCAGAAGGTGAAAGAAATTTGTGCAGAACTGATCAATTCACATCATCATGCCTTAAATCCAAGTTATGAACGTGTGTTCAAGAATGTATGTGAAAATATATTGGAACCTTCTGAAGTGATGTATGAAGTGCAGTTCTACAATCCTTCGGGTGAAAATGATCATAGCAGCAAGATCGGCTCGTATAATTCACCTGAAATCGACCGGAACTCTTCTTATGGACTGGGAAACTCTTTTATTAAAACCACTCATTTTGTCTACGACTGGTACGAGGAAGGTGACCTGCGGAGAGAAACGGCCGTGGCCACGTTCAAAATCGATGCACAGGATAATGTCATCCAGATTCCGCGTAACCAGAGTTATACCTGGGCTCCGGGCAAGTGGAGACGTAACTGGATTCCGGGACCTCCGAAGGATTTGGAGAACATGGATATCAATTTTATCCTGCTTCGTTATTCGGATATCCTGCTGATGTATGCAGAAGCGGTCAACGCCTTGGATGGACAGCTGGACCAGCTGGCGCTGGAATGTCTGAATCAGGTGAAGAGACGCGCCTATGGATATGACCCTACTGTGGCAAACAGTGAAATTGATTTGAAAGCCTCCGACTTTGCTTCTTCTGAAGACGTTACGGAGTATCTTATGGTAGAACGGGTACGTGAGTTGTGCTTCGAAGGTTTCCGTCGGTTTGATTTAATCCGGTGGAACAAGTTGGCTGAAGTGCTGGATGATTTTGCCTTGAAGTTCAACAATGCGGTGAAGGAAGGTATTTTGTCCAACTATGTGTGGGCCGCAGGTAATTATTTCCAGGCTGGAAAACATGAGTTGTATCCGATTCCGGAATATGAGATCCGTGAAACAAGAGGAACCTTGAAGCAGAATCCCAATTATTGAGAATACATAAGTTGGAAGGTGATAGTACATTTGGATTGATTTTGGTGAGCCTGGCGTGATGTCAGGCTCACTTTTTATGGAAAATATACAGAATTACACAAAATTATTGTCTTGTGAACAAAATTAGGGTGCAAAAATAAAAAATCTTAAACTTTTAAAACAAACCGGAAAGTACAATAAGTAAAAAGGTGATAGCTTTGCCTGTGTGAAAAACAATCAAATGAACTTAAAGTTAAACCTTGGATTTATGTATTATGCGTAGATTTTTTTTATTATTTGTACTTTGTTTGATAGGTGCATCGATATATGCACAAAGCATGAAGGTTACAGGAAAAGTAGTCGATGGTGACGGGCTCGAAGTGATTGGAGCCAGTGTGGTAGTCAAGGGGGCTGCCGGAGTGGGTACCATTACCGACCTGAACGGTACTTATTCACTTACTGTAAACGATGCTTCAAAAGACGTATTGGTATTTTCTTATGTGGGAATGGCTTCGCAGGAAATTAAGGTAAACGGACGCAGCCAGATTAACGTGACTTTAAAATCGGATGCAGTGCTTCTGGATGAAGTGGTAGCCATCGGTTATGCTACTGTAAAGCGTAAGGACCTGACCGGTTCTGTAGCTTCTGTAAACAGCAAGGAGCTCTCCAAGATTCCGACAAGCGATGTCACTCAGGCACTCGCCGGACGTATGGCCGGAGTTCAGGTAATGCAGAGTGAAGGTGCGCCGGGAGCTTCTATTTCTATCCGTGTACGTGGAGGTATCTCCATTACCCAGAGCAATGAACCGCTTTACATCATTGACGGTTTCCCGAGTGAAGACGGTATGTCTACTCTGGACCCGGCTGAAATCGAATCAATCGATATCCTGAAAGACGCATCTGCTACTGCTATCTACGGTGCCCGTGGTGCCAACGGTGTAGTGGTGATTACTACCAAGTCGGGTGCACAGGGTGGCGGAAAAGCTACGGTTACTTTTGACAGTTACGTAGGTTTCAAGAAAATCGCCAAGAAACTGGACGTGCTTTCTCCGTATGAATTCGTGAAACTGGATTATGAACGTAAGGTGTACGACCAGACTGACTCTCAGGAAAGCTGGGATGCAGCTGTCAAGAGCTTTGAAACAATCTATGGAAAATACAGTGATATCGAAGCCAACTATGCCAACCGTGAAGGCATTGACTGGCAGGATCAGACCTTGGGACGTACTGCGCTGACTCAGAATTACCGTATCGGGGTGTCCGGAGGAACAGATAAGTTGAATTATAGCATGGCTTATTCTTATTACGATGAAGAAGGTGCCATGGTATTCAGTGGAAGTAAAAAACATAACATTTCATTTAACCTCAACAGTAAGGTGAACGACCGCCTGACCGTGACTGCCCGCATGAGCTTTGACCATATGCGTGTAGAAGGTATGGGAACTTCAGAAGGGGGAGACCGTTTCAACAAGATGCAGCACATTCTTCAGTACCGTCCGACAATCGGTATCAACGGTTCTGATTCAGACCTGCTGGGCGATGAAGATCCGTTGTTCGTGGATGATGCAGGTAATGTGATGCAGAATCCGCTGCTGTCTGCTGCCGAAGAAACCAAGGATAAGGAATATCGTACCTTCCAGGCCAACGGAGGATTTACCTTCAAGATTATCAAGGGACTGTCATTCCGGAATACTACCGGTATGCGTTATCAGACCCGCCGCAACGATATTTTCTATGGAGACAAATCGGTTACCGGTAAGCGTTCAAGCATCAACGGTAGTATCGAGAATATCGAAAACGGAAGTTTCCAGACTTCTAACGTGCTGACATACAACTGGTCGAACGAGAGCAATGACCTTACGGTAATGGCCGGACAGGAATTTGTTTCTAAATGGACACGCAATTTCAAGGCATCTGCCAGCAATTTCCCGAACGATGAAATCGGTCTGGGTGACCTTTCTCTGGGACTTGCAGGTACACCGGAATCTTATCAGAACTACGATGATAAACTGCTTTCTTTCTTTACTCGTGTAAACTATAACTATAAGGAAAAGTATTTGTTTACTGCTTCTCTGCGTGCGGATGGTTCTTCTAAATTCGGAAAGAACAATAAGTGGGGTTATTTCCCGGCATTCTCTGCTGCATGGCGTATGGGTGAAGAAGAGTTCATCAAGAACCTGAACGTATTCTCTGACTTGAAGTTGCGTATCGGTTACGGATTGGCTGGTAATAACCGGATCAACAGTTACCAGAGTCTGGCCATCATGGGTTCGGTAACTTATCCGAACGGAGACTCTACCCAATCGGGATATGCTTCCAATCAGGTGCCTAATCCGGAATTGAAATGGGAGGCTAACAAAACCTTCAACTTCGGACTGGATTTCGGATTCTTCAATCAGCGACTGACGATTTCTCCGGAATTCTATATCAACCGCAGTAGCAACTTGCTGCTGAGTGCCAAACTGCCGGATTCATCGGGATATTCTTCTATGGTGATCAATGCCGGTGAGACTGAAAACAAGGGTATTGACCTGACCATCAATACGGTAAATATTGAGACAAAGGATTTCTCATGGAATACAGCCATTACTTTCTCACACAATAAGAACCTGGTAAAGAAACTGACCGGTGAAGAAGTGCAGTTGTGGGAGGCTTCTTTCGGTTATTCACAGAATACACACATCATCGGAGTAAACCAGCCTCTGGGACAGATGTACGGTTATGTAACCGACGGTCTGTATCAGGTAGAGGACTTTGATTATGATGCGGCTACAAAGACTTATACCTTGAAAGACGGTATTCCTTACATGGGTGACAAGCAGAATGTACAGCCGGGTAACTGGAAGTTCAAGAACCTGGACGGCAGTGCCGACAACAAGATTACGGAATCGGACAAGACGGTGATCGGTAATGCGTATCCGATTTTCTATGGAGGTATCAACAATAACTTTACTTACAAGAATTTTGATTTGAGTATTTTCTTCACTTACAGTTATGGCAACGATGTGTTCAATGCTACTAAACTGACCAATACGAAGTCGGCACTGGATAATAAGAACGTATTGGACGTAGCCAACTCGGCAAATCGTTGGGTACTGGTGAACGACAAGGGAGAAATGATTACCGATCCGCAAGAACTGGCTGCAGTGAACAAGGGTAAGACCGTGGCTTCCATCATTGACAACGAGGTAGGAGATACTTACATTCACTCATGGGCTGTAGAAGATGGCTCTTTCCTGAAACTGAGCAACGTGACTTTGGGATATACCTTCCCGAAGGCTTGGCTGAAGAAGCTTGGGGTCAGCAAACTGCGTCTGTATGCTACAGGAAGCAACTTGTTTACCTGGACCAAATATTCAGGCTTCGATCCTGAAGTATCTACAATGGGCAACGGTCTGACTCCGGGAGTCGATTTCGGTGCTTATCCGAAGAGCCGTTCGTTTGTATTTGGTATTAATCTTGCTTTTTGATAATCTTAAAAACAGAATACAATGAAAAAATATAGAATCATATATTGTGCACTGGGTGCATTGTTGAGTATGGGGGTTGCTTCTTGCAGTTTGACCGAAGAACCTGACTCATATTATGAAAAGGATACCTTCTTTAATTCGGAGTCGAAGGCGAAACTGGCTGTGATCGGTGTGTACGACTGCCTGGCTGTAGAAGGTCATTACGGACAGCGTGAGATGGCGATGCCGGCTTCGGATGATACGTACTATATTCAGGGTACAGGTACGGACAATACCCGTCGTGATATTGCTCATTATATGGTGAAGAGTACGAATACCTGGGTAGCCGATGTATGGAAGTATAAGTATCAGGGCATAGACCGTGCGAATTTTGTCATTGCAGGTATCGAAGGTATGCCGGAATATGAAGGAAACCAGAATCTGCATTCCATGGTGGCTGAGGTTAAGTTCCTGCGTGCCTTTATGGCATTCGACCTGATTAAGTATTGGGGAGATGTACCTTTCAAGAGAACGTATACCGGTGGATATGAGGATGCTTTCCAGGCCAGAGTGAGCCGTGAGCAGATTTATGATTATATCATCGAAGACCTGAACTTTGCCAAGGAAAACCTTCCTGCGGTAGGTACAACGACTTCTCCGGAAGTGCCCGACCAGGTGGCGGCTCATGCCTTGCTGATGCGTGTATACCTGCAGCGTGCGGGATACAGTCTGCAGATGGATGGAAAGATGACCCGTCCTTCGGACGATTTGAGAAAGCAGTATTTTGAAGCTGTGATAGATGAATGGGAAGAAATCCAGAGAAAAGGCGGACACGGATTTTATGACGGCGGATATACGGAGCTGTTCAAGACATATTCTGCCTGTGTGCTGAACAATCAGGAGAGTTTGTGGGAAATTGCGTTCAATCCTACGGGAAGCAGTTTCAAGGACAATGCGGGTTATTGGGCTACTTACAACGGTCCGCTGGTAGATGCTCCGGGATGCAAGCCGACAGAAAATACGAAGTTTATGGGTCGTGCGAATGCGTTCTTCCGTGTATTGCCTTGCTGGAAAAGCTTCTTTGAAGAAAACGATGAACGCCGTGATGTCATGGTGGTGGATTATCAGTTGAAATGGGACAAGACTTTGTATAACCATGTTAAAAAAAGCAAGGCAGATGATCCGGCCAACTGGTATCCGGGAAAATGGAGACGTGAGTGGATGGAGCTGGGCTTCATCGACCCGAATCTGACAGGAGTGAATTATTGTCCGTTGCGCTATGCGGATGCAGTGCTGATGGCGGCCGAAGCATACAATGAAACCAATAATACACCGGAAGCCTGGAACCTGCTGAATCAGGTGAGAGAACGTGCGGGAGCGACTCCGGTCAGCTCATTGCAGGAGTACCGCCAGGTACAGCCGAATCTGTATGACCTGCCTTTCTTCAATGGAGGAGGTGCCGATGATTTCCGTACGGCACTGTATTGGGAGCGTGGCTTTGAACTGGCTTTCGAAGGTCAGCGCAAGTACGACCTGATCCGTTGGGGGGTATTGGGAGACGCACTGGCATTCTTCCAGTCGAAGATGGATCCGAAGCTGAAAGGTAAGTATGTGGCTGGTGACAAGTTTGTGAAAGGCAAACACGAACTGTTCCCGATTCCACTTGGGGAAATTCAGGCTAATCCGGCATTGGAAGGTCGAAATAATCCAGGGTATGAATAATCAATAAGTTGAAATAGGTATTGGTAGTGTTTGAAAAGATGCTTTATTTTCAGGAACTAGACAAATATGTAATTGTTTTCAATAAAAATGTAATTGTCGGTTCTTGGAATAAGGCATCTTTCAACATTATTGGAGGTGATTGTTTTTCAATCTGTTTATTTTTGCAGATAGAGGGAGGGTGAGACTGAAACCTCTTTGCATGTGGCTCGTATGAGTCTGCCGGCAACTGCAGTAACGTGCTGCCGGCTTTTTGAAACCGTAAATCTGAATTATCAAAATACTAATATCATGAAATTGGCTAAGTACATATTTGCTCTTTTGTTTGTAGGCATCTCTTTAGGAGCAGGTGCGCAGGAATTGCGGAAAGGAGTTTTCGATTTGTTGAATCTGGATTATCCCGGACTGGAGAAAGTAAAGGCTTCTTGTGAAAAGGAGGCATGGGAGGATGCGGCGGAAGCGTTGCTGGAGTATTACCGTAACCGGACGACGATCAAGCATCCGGACATTGACCTGAATCATCTGACCATCTCTGAAACGGAACAGAAATGGGCAGACGATGCGTTGGAGCATACTTTCTTCGTGCACAAGGGGTATCAGCCTTCGTATAATTACGGTAAGGATATTAACTGGGAATACTGGCCGGTGCAGGACAATGAGCTTCGCTGGCAGTTGCACCGTCATAAATGGTTCACGCCGATGGGAAAGGCCTATCGTATTTCGGGAGATGAGAAATATGCGAAGGAATGGGCCTTCCAGTATATGGACTGGATCAGGAAAAATCCGCTGGTAGAGGTGGAGGAAGAAAAGCATGAACTGGGAAGTGCGGGCGAAATCAAGGCTACTGCTGACAATGTACGGTTTGCGTGGCGCCCGCTGGAGGTGAGCAACCGTCTGCAGGACCAGACCCTGCAGTTCTTGCTGTTTAATGTCTCACCGGCCTTTTCCCCAGCTTTTCTGACGGAATTCCTGGTAAATTATCACCGTCATGCTGAACATATCATGAAGAATTATTCGGACCAGGGCAACCATCTGCTTTTTGAAGCGCAGCGCATGGTGTATGCCGGCACGTTCTTCCCTGAATTTAAGGATGCGGCAAAATGGAGAGAGAGCGGTATCAGTATTCTGAACCGTGAAATCAAAAAGCAGGTGTATGCCGACGGAGGTCAGTATGAACTGGATCCGCATTATCACCTGGCAGCCATCAATATTTTCTGCAAGGCTCTTCGGATGACCGATGTGAACGGATTCCGCAGTGAGTTTCCGGTAGAATATCTGGATATCATCAAAAAGATGATTGAGTTTTATGCCAATATCTGTTTCCCGGATTATACAAATCCTTGTTTCAGTGACGCCAAACTGGGTGACCGGGAAGATGAAATACGGAATTATGTAGATTGGGCAAAGTTGTTCCCGGAATGCGAGTGGATCCGCTACTATGCGACTGAGGGAAAAGAGGGCAGTCTGCTGCCTTATTTGTCTCACGGTTCGCTGGCTTCGGGCTTTTTCACTTTCAGAAACGGATGGAAGGAAGATGCTACGGTGATGGTGGTCAAGGCCGGTCCTAAGGGAGAATGGCATTGCCAGCCGGATAATGGCACGTTTGAACTCTGGTTCAACGGACGTAACCTCTTCCCCGACAGTGGTACTTATGTATATGCAGGTGATGCAGAGGTGATGAAGTTGCGCAACTGGTTCCGCCAGACACAGGTGCATAACACACTGACTCTCGACGGACGTACACTGGAAACTACGGAATCGGTTACGAAACTGTGGAAGCCGGAAGGGGATATTCAGGTGCTGGTAACAGAAAATCCTCATTACAAGGACCTGACACACCGCAGAACGGTATTCTTTGTGGATGGAAACTATTTCGTGATCGTGGATGAGGCGGTAGGAAAGGCCACAGGTACGGTGAACCTGAATTATCAGTTGCAGGAAGGAAAGGTAGAGGTAGATAAAAAGCATTTTACACTGACTACTGCCTATGAAGGGAACAGCAATGTAAGACTGCAGTGCTTCGCAGACAAGAAGATGACGGTAAGGGATAAAGAGGGATGGTGCTCCAGAGCGTATCGTCAGCGTGTGCCGCGTACGGCTGTGGCTTTTGATGTACAAAAAGACAGTGAACAGCCTGTCCGTTACATTACCGTAATTTATCCGTCGGCTTCCGGAACGGCTTATCCGAAGATCAAGGCCCGGTTCCTGGACAAGCATTATCAGGACAACCGTATACGGGTAGAAGTCTCTGTAGACGGAATGATAAAACAACTGGAGTGTAATTTACAGTAATTCAGCGGGAAATGATAATGCCTGAAGGTCTGGGACGATTCATACCTTGGTTAATGTGACAGGGTACGGGGTACTGGCGGGCATTGTCGACCCCAAAATACGTAGACCATGAAAAAGATAGTAGAATGGATGTGTGTGTGCCTGTGTTTCCATGTTTGCGGAGCCTGGGCACAGAAATCAGTGTTAAGACTGACAGACGAGCGATTGATGAATGAGGTTCGGGTAGCTCCTTCTCCTGCCGATGGAGAAAAGGTGACGATGAATCCGCCGCGCTTCATGTGGCCGGATAAATTCCCTCATCTGGGAGCGGTACTCGACGGGGTTCCGGGCAAGGAGGAAAAGAAACCGGAAGTGATGTATCGGGTCCGTATCTCACAGGACCGGAATTTTGCCAAGGGGGTGATTGAAGGTGAACAGCCTTGGGCGTTTTTCAATCCGTTCCAGCAGTTGGCTCCAGGTACATGGTACTGGCAGTATGCCTATGTCGATCCGAAAGGTCATGAAGAATGGTCTCCGGTGTATGCTTTCCAGATGGAAAAGGATGCGGTGGATTTCAATCCTCCCGCTTTGGAAAAAGTGCTGGACAAGTTGCCGAAGGTACATCCCCGGATATTGATGGATGCAGCCGACTGGGATTATGTGATTCAGAAGAATGAGCATAATCCGGAAGCGAAAGTCTATATTGAGAGGGCAGAACGCTGCCTGACTAAGCCCCTGGGGCATCTGCAGGAGGAGATTGATACTTCTACGGTAGCTACTCTGGTCAATGTGGTGAAGCGTAATTCGTCACTGATCCGTGAAGGCCGTAAGGTGGTAGACCGTGAGGAGATTAATGTGGAGGCGCTGATCCGCGCGTATCTGCTGACCAAGGATCTCCGGTATTATAAGGAGGGTATGAAACGCCTGTCTGAAATACTGTCCTGGCAGCACAGTCCGTACTTTGCAGGTGATTTCAACCTGAGTACGCTGCTTTCCATGAGTACGTCTGCCTATGACGGATTCTATAATCTGCTGACGGCAGAAGAAAAAGACTTGTTGTTGGCAAACATCCGGAATATCGGGACCAAGTTTTATAAGGAATATGTGAATCACCTGGAAAACCGCATTGCCGACAACCATGTATGGCAGATGACTTTCCGTATATTCACAATGGCTGCCTTTGCGACCGTGGGTGAGCTGCCCGAGGCTTCATTGTGGACAAAATACTGCTACAATGAATGGGTTTCCCGTTTCCCGGGACTGAATAACGACGGAGCCTGGCACAACGGCGACTCTTACTTCCATGTCAATATCCGGACACTGGTGGAAATTCCTGCCTTGTATTCCCGGATTTCGGGCTTTAATTTCTTCAACGATCCCTGGTATGCCAATAATGCATTGTATGTGATTTACGAACAGCCTCCTTTTTCCAAATCAGGAGGACAGGGCAATTCTCATGAAAAACAGTTGGAGCCCAACGGTGGACGTATCGGTTATGCTGATGCACTGGCACGGGAATGCAATAATCCTTGGGCTACGGCTTATGTGACAGAGATTCTGAAAGAAAATCCGGAGGCTTTTTCGGTTCCGTATGAACTGAAGCCGGCCGATCTGACCTGGTACCGTTGTATCTCCCGCAAGGAACGTCCGGACTATACCCGTACGCTGGCGGAACTGCCTTCGTGCAAGGTCTTCAATGAGTCGGGACTTGCGCTGATGAATACGGATCTGGGACATCATGAACGAAATGCGATGCTGTCTTTCCGCAGCAGTCCTTATGGGTCTACTTCGCATGCGCTGGCCAATCAGAATGCTTTCAATACATTCTATGGAGGCAAGGCAATCTTTTACAGTACGGGACATCGTACCGGATTTACAGACGATCACTGTATGTATGCTTACCGTAATACGCGGGCGCACAATACCTTGCTGGTAAACGGCATGGGGCAGCGGATCGGTACGGAAGGCTATGGATGGATTCCCCGGTATTATGAAGGAAAGGAAATCTCTTATGTTACGGGAGACGCTTCCAATGCCTATGGAAAAGTGGTATCTCCGTTGTGGCTGGAGAGAGGGCGGCTTTCAGGTACTGAGTTTACACCTGAAAACGGATGGGATGAGAATCGTCTGGACTTCTTCCGCCGTCACATTGTACAGTTGGGAAACAGCGGATTGTTTGTCGTATTTGACGAACTGCGCGGGAAGGAAAGTGTAGAATGGAACTATCTCCTGCATACTCTTGAGTTGCCGATGGAAGTCGCAGAGGAGAACGGAGGTCTCCGGGTTACCGGAAAAAACAAGGAGGAGGGAGTTTCTGTCGCTCATCTGTTTGCTTCTGTACCCCTGTCGTATGCTCAGACAGATACCTTCTTCGTGGAACCGATAGACTGGAAGAACAGTGTGGACAGGGAGTTGACCAACCATTATCACTTTACCGCAACGACCCGGCCGGCGGCTGCGGTCTGCTTCTTGAATGTGATTGATGTACACGGCAAGGACCGGAAGGATGCAGAGATACAGCGCAAAGGAAATGTCCTGACCGTAGAGGGCTGGAGAATCGAATGCAGCCTGGATGGAAAGGGTGGGTCTTTCCTGAAGGTGGAACATCCCGGAAAGGGAGTCTCTTTGGTGTACGACCTGAACCGTGAGGAGGGGGTTACCCGAATCGTGGACTGGGTGGATGGAAAAAAAGTGGAGAAGGTGCTTACGGATGCGCTGCCTGAACTGGAAATTTAAGTTGTAAGAGAGGTATTCACGATGGTTTTCATAAAGTGAAGCGGCCTCGGGTAATTCTGTGTAAAATGTAAAAATGATAGAGTATGAAAAAATTATTGTCTTCCCTGACGTTGTGCTTGCCGCTGGCAGCCTGGGCGCAGGAACGTCCGAATATTATTTATATATTTACTGACCAGCAGACGGCTTCGGCAATGAGTTGTACCGGAAATGCTGATTTGCATACGCCTAATATGGACCGTCTGGCGGCCAATGGAGTGCGTTTTCAGAATGCTTATTGTTCGGCTCCTTTGAGCGGACCTTCACGCAGTGCGATGTTTACGGGTCATTATCCGGGAACCACCGGAATGCTCCGGAACGGGGCTGCCTTGCCCGATTCGTTAAAGGGAAAAACCTTGGGAGAGCGAATGGCAGCGGCCGGATACGACTGTGTGTATGGGGGAAAATGGCACTTGCCGGAATTGGATGTTCCCGATGGTGAACTGGGGTTCCGACGGCTTCATCCTCATACCGACAACGGACTGGCAGAGGCCTGTGTGGAATATCTTTCTTCGAAGCCTCGTAAGCCTTTCTTCCTGGTGGCTTCGTTCGATAATCCTCATAATATCTGTGAATATGCCAGAAAGCAGAATCTTCCTTATGGAAATATTGAGGAGCCGGATCTGAGGGATTGTCCGGGTATTCCGGCCAATTTTGCCAAGAATCCGTACGATGCCGGTGTGATTGAATTTGAGAAAAGGGCGAATTACAATGTATATCCTTCTGTCGATTATACGGTGGAGGACTGGAGAAAGTACCGGTATGTGTATTACCGTCTGGTGGAGAAGATTGATCAGGAAATCGGTAAGATTGTGGATGCCATTGATAAGAATGATTTGTGGAAGAATACCGTTGTTATTTTCTCCAGTGACCATGGAGACGGTATCGGAGCGCATCATTGGAACCAGAAGTCGGCTTTGTATGAGGAAGTGGTGAATATTCCGCTGATTGTGACTTTACCGGGCAAGAAGCATGCGGGAAAGGTATTGCCTCAGGTGGTGAACAACGGAGTGGACCTGTATGCAACCGTATGCGACTGGGGTGGTGGCAAACTCCCTGAAGCGGCTGATGGAGTTTCGTTCAGAAAGGTAGTGGAAAGTGGAAATCCTGAAGTGGTTTCCCGGGAATATACGGTAACCGAGACTTTGTTCGACGGGGGATCTTCCCGTGGCTGGATGCTGAGAACTCCCCGTTATAAGTATGTTATTTATGATAAGGGAAACAATCGGGAGCAAATGTTCGACATGTGGAACGACCGTGGAGAGATGAGAAACCTGGTAATGGAAAAGGCATACCGGGAAGAACTGGAGCAGTTGCGTGACTGGATGGACCAGTGGATGAGAAAGAATCACATCAAGCCATCCAGAAGAAACCTGAACGATGTACCTGGCAGAGCTCAGCGATAAAGAGAAACATATATTTGTCTGTGTTCCCGTGATGGGAACGTTGTCTTTCATGAATGTAAGCGACTGAAAAGTAACAGGTAGGCAAGTGGGAATTGCCTGATATAAAAGTGGTTCAAAACATAAATGGTTGTATTGCAGTATCTTTAATTTTCAATGTTTTGGATAAAAGTAGAGGTAAATTCAACAAAAATGATATTTCAGAGTAGACATTTGAATACCTTTTCAACATTTCTGTCGCTTCATTCTTGGGATAAAATCTAATTTTGTCAACAAAGAAAAAATCTAATATTTTTATGATAATGAATAAATTTATAATGACTTTGGCATCGGCAGCGTTGGTGCTTTCTGCCTGCCAGACAACTCCGAAAGAAGATTACAGTTGGGTGAAAAAAAGTTTAGACGTATCTGCTTCACAGCTGCTGCTGACTGCCGATGAGATTGGAGACAGCAACCGGTTGCCTCGTGCTATCCACAAAGGATATGATATGGAATTCCTGACCAGACAGCTGGAACGTGATTCTGCTACTTTCAAGGATTCGCTCCGTCTTCATCCTACTCCAGATAAAATCGGACAGCGCCGTTATTGTTCAAGCGTGTACGACTGGACCAGCGGTTTCTATCCGGGCTCTTTGTGGTATGCTTATGAACTGACCGGAAAGGATTCTCTGAAGGCTGCGGCTACTAAATTCACCAACCTGCTGAATCCGGTCCGCTATTATACCGGTACACACGACCTGGGCTTCATGATCAACTGCAGCTACGGTAATGCAAAACGCCTGTCGCCGAATGATACCATCAATGCTGTGATCGTAGAAACAGCCGACAACCTCTGCAAGCGTTTCGACAGCAATATCGGTTGTATCCGTTCCTGGGATTTCGGAACCTGGAATTTCCCGGTAATCATTGACAACATGATGAACCTCGACCTGCTGTTTACGGCAAGCAAAATCAGCGGTGATAATAAATACAAGGATATCGCAGTGAAACATGCCATCACTACCATGCACAATCACTTCCGTCCGGACTATACCAGCTGGCATGTAGTTAGCTACAATAACGACGGTACGGTAGAAAAGAAACAGACCTTCCAGGGTAAGAACGACGATTCAGCATGGGCTCGCGGTCAGGCATGGGGTGTATATGGATATACTGCCTGCTATCGTGAAACCAACGATACTGTATTCCTGAACTTCGCACGCAACATTGCAGATATGATCATGACACGTGTACAGACCGAAGATGCCATTCCTTATTGGGATTACGATGCACCGGCAACTCCGGAAACTCCGCGTGATGCTTCGGCCGCTGCGGTTACTGCCGCTGCCATGCTGGAACTGAGCACAATGGTTGAGGACGGTCAGAAATATTTCGATTATGCAGAAAAGATTCTGAAGAGTCTTTCAAGCGATGCATACCTGGCTAAACCGGGAGAAAATCAGGGATTCATTCTGATGCACTCTACCGGCTCTTTGCCTAACGGCTCAGAAATCGATACTCCGCTGAACTATGCCGACTATTATTACATGGAAGCAATGCAGCGGTATATGAAACTGAAAAACTTAACTTATCAGAATTTGTAATTTGTAAGATGAAATTTCTCAAGCATATTGTTTTATTGGTCGGATTATACTTGTTCGTAGGAAAACTGGGAGCGCAGGAATTGCGCTCTGAAGTTTTCTCTTTGCTGAACCTGGATTATCCGGGCCTGGAGCAGGTAAAGGCCTTGCATGCTTCCGGTAAGGACAGTGAGGCGGCTTCGGCTTTGTTGGAATATTATAAGCAGCGCAAGGGAATCCGGACACCGGATGTCGACCTGAAGCGTTTGAAAATCAGTCAGGAGGAACAGAAATGGGCAGATGAGGCTCTGGAACATACGTTCTTTGCTCATAAGGGATACCAGCCTTCGTTCAATTACGGACAGGATATCAACTGGAAGTACTGGCCGGTGCAGGATAACGAGCTTCGCTGGCAGTTGCACCGCCATAAATGGTTCACTCCGATGGGAAAGGCTTATCGCCTTTCGGGGGATGAGAAGTATGCGAAGGAATGGGCCTTCCAGTATATGGACTGGATCAAGAAGAATCCGTTGGTGAAAATCAACAAGGATGACTATGAAATGAAGGGTAAGGCGGCAGAAGGAGAAGCCGAAAACGCACGTTTCGCATGGCGTCCGCTGGAGGTGAGCCACCGTTTGCAGGACCAGACTTCACAATTCCAGTTGTTCATCACCTCTCCGTCGTTTACTCCGGAGTTCCTTACTGAGTTCCTGCTGAACTATCACAAACATGCCGTTCACATTCTTCAGAATTATTCCGATCAGGGAAATCACCTGTTGTTCGAAGCACAGCGCATCATGTATGCTGGTGTCTTCTTCCCGGAATTCAAGGAGGCAGCCGCATGGCGCAAGAGCGGTATCGATATCTTGAACCGTGAAATCGGAGTACAGGTATACGAAGACGGCGGACAGTTTGAGCTCGATCCTCATTATCATCTGGCAGCCATCAACATTTTCTGCAAGGCATTGTATCTGGCAGATATGAACGGTTTCCGCAATGAATTTCCTCAGAGGTACATGGATACGGTGGAGAACATGATCATGTTCTACCTGAATATTTGTTTCCCCGACTATACCAATCCTTGCTTCAGCGATGCGAAGTTGGCCAAGAAGAAGGAAATGATCAAGAACTACAAGGAGTGGCATAAACTGTATCCGGAGAATCAGACAATTCAGTACTTTGCCACAGAAGGAAAACAGGGAGCTCTTCCCGCTTACCTTTCAAAAGGTTTCCTGAAGTCAGGCTTTTTCGTATTCCGTAACTCCTGGGGTACAGATGCCGTTCAGATGGTAGTAAAGGCCGGTCCTAAGGCTTTCTGGCATTGCCAGCCCGATAACGGTACTTTCGAACTCTGGTTCAATGGCAAGAACCTGTTCCCGGATTCTGGTTCGTACGTGTATGCCGGTGACGAGGAAGTCATGAAATGGCGCAACTGGTTCCGTCAGACACGGGTACACAATACACTGACCCTGAACGACGAGACACTGGAAACGACGGAATCGGTAACCCGTCTGTGGCAGCCGGAAGGAAAGGAACAGATTCTGGTAACGGAAAACCAGGGTTACAAGAACCTGAAGCACCGCCGTTCGGTCTTCTTCGTGGATAATACCTATTTTGTCATTGTAGACGAAGCGGTAGGTACTGCGAAAGGAATGATCAACCTGCATTATCAGATGCCGAGGGGCAAAATCGCGAACAGTCGTGAGGACATGACTTTCGTTACGGAATTTGAACCGGGAAGCAATATGAAACTGCAGTGCTTCGGACCGGAAGGAATGAGTATGAAGAAGGAAGAAGGATGGCAGTCGACTGACTACCGGAAGAAGATGAAACGAATGAATGTTTCTTTTAACGCAAGAAAGAGCGACGAGACTCCGGTAAGATACATCACCGTCATCTATCCTGTGAAGAATACTCAGGATGCTCCTAAGATTTCAGCTGCTTTCAAGAACAAGAAGTTCAATGAACAAAGTCTGGAAGTGGAAGTGAAAATCAATGGCAAAAAGAGAATTTTGAAATACAATCTGTAATAACTGTAGATTCTATTGTGGGGGAAACCTCACAATAGAATTTTATTTCTTTTATTTTATGAAAAACATTTCAGCAGCTTTGCTTCTTCCCGCTGTGGCTTTTCACCTGACCGGATGCGGTATACAGGAGAAAAAGGAGGTGAAACAGCCCAATATCATCTTCATCATGACCGATGACCATACTACACAGGCCATGTCATGTTACGGAGGAAGTCTGATTCAGACACCCAATATGGACCGGATTGCCAATGAGGGAATCCGTTTCGACAACTGCTATGCGGTCAATGCGTTGTCAGGACCTTCCCGGGCTTGTGTGCTGACGGGCAAGTTCAGTCATGTCAATGGCTTTACGGACAATGCAGCTACGTTCAACGGCGATCAGCAGACCTTCCCGAAACTGCTTCAGCAGGCAGGGTATCAGACGGCGGTCATCGGAAAATGGCATTTGATTTCTGAACCGCAGGGTTTCGACCATTGGAGTATTCTTACCGGACAGGAGGAACAGGGCGATTATTATTCTCCTGAGTTTAATGAGAACGGAAAGCGGATTACCGAAGAGGGATATGTAACGGATATCATTACCGACAAGGCGATCCGTTTCCTCGACAACCGCGATAAGAGCAAGCCGTTCTGTATGATGTTCCATCAGAAGGCGCCTCACCGCAACTGGATGCCGGCTCCCAGACATCTGGGTATATTCAACAATACGGTATTCCCGGAACCGGCTACTTTGTTCGATGATTATAAAGGACGCGGCAGGGCTGCGGCCGAACAGGATATGAGTCTGGCAAAGACGTTTACGGAAGACTGGGACCTGAAGCTCATGACCCGTGAAGAGTTGCTGAAAGATACCACCAACCGCTTGTCGAAGGTGTATCGCCGGATGCCGGAGGAGGTGCAGCTTAAATGGGATTCGGTATATGCTCCGCGCATTGCCGAATACAGAAAAGGCAACCTGAAGGGAAAGGCATTGGTGAGCTGGAAGTATCAGCAGTATATGCGCGATTATCTGGCTACTGTACTTTCGGTTGATGAAAGCATCGGTGCCCTGATGAATCACCTGGAAGCCATCGGCGAACTGGACAATACGATCATTGTCTATACATCCGACCAGGGCTTCTTCCTGGGCGAACACGGATGGTTCGACAAACGCTTCATGTATGAGGAATGTCAGCGCATGCCGCTGGTAATCCGTTATCCTAAAGCCATTAAGGCAGGATCGGTCAGCTCGGCCATTTGTATGAATGTCGATTTCGCACCGACTTTCCTTGATTTTGCCGGGGTAGAGATTCCTGAAGACATTCAGGGGGCTTCTCTGAAACCGATTCTGGAAAACGAGGGAAAGACTCCGGAGAACTGGAGAAAGGCGGCTTACTATCATTATTATGAATATCCGGCCGAACACATGGTGAAACGGCATTACGGTATCCGTACACAGGACTTTAAGCTGATTCATTTCTATAACGATATCGATGAGTGGGAGATGTACGACATGAAGAAGGATCCGCAGGAACTGAACAATGTGTACCAGAATCCTGAATATCGTGAGGAACGTGAAGCCCTGATGACGCTTCTGAAGGAAACACAGGAGTTGTACAAGGACACCGACCCGGATGAAAAGGTAAAAGAATTGTTCCACGGGGACAGAAGATTTCAAAAGAGACAGAAATAAATAACGCGATAATAAATAATACTATGGACAGAAGAAAGTTTTTGAAGGTTTCAGGCTGGTCGTTTTTAGGACTGGCTGCTTCTGGAAGTTTGTTGGAGGCTTGTACTCCTGGTAGTAAAGAGGCTAAAAAAATAATGCCCTCACCCAGTAACCTGAAGTTGTTTTGGGGCGACTTGCATAATCATTGTAACCTGACTTACGGACATGGGGACATGAGGGATGCATTTGAAGCTGCCAAGCAGCATCTGGATTTTGTCAGTGTGACTCCTCATGCCATGTGGCCGGATATTCCGGGAGCAAACGATCCTCGTCTTTCATGGGTGATTGATTATCATACCGATGCGTTCAAGCGTCTGCGTGCCGGCGGATATGATAAGTATGTGGCAATGACCAAGGAATATAATAAGGAAGGTGAGTTCCTGACTTTCATCGGATATGAGGCGCACAGCATGCAGCATGGCGACCATGTGGCGTTGAACTACGACCTGGATGCACCGCTGGTGGAATGTACTTCTATCGAGGACTGGAAACAGAAGGCAAAGGGACACAAGGTATTTGTGACTCCGCACCACATGGGGTACCAGACCGGCTATCGCGGATACGACTGGAATTTCTTTACCGAAGGCGATGTGACTCCGTTTGTGGAAATGTATTCACGTCATGGACTGGCGGAAACGGATCAGGGTGACTATCCTTATTTGCACGATATGGGTCCTCGTCAGTGGGAAGGTACCATTCTCTGCGGATTGGAGAAAGGACATAAATTCGGTCTGATCGGTTCTACCGACCAGCACTCAGGTTATCCGGGAAGCTACGGCGACGGTCGTGTGGGAGTACTGGCTCCTTCGTTGTCGCGTGATGCCATCTGGGAAGCGCTTCGTACACGTCATGTGTGCTGTGCGACAGGAGATAAGATCAAGATTGATTTCCGTCTGAACGATGCGTTCATGGGCGACGTGGTACGGGGTAACAGCCGCCGCATCTACCTGAATGTAGAAGGAGAGAGCTGCATCGACTATATCGATATCATCAAGAACGGTCGTCTGCTGGCCCGCATGAACGGTCCGATGACTCCTGAAATGCCGGAAGGCGATATGGTTCGCTGCAAGGTGAAGGTGGAATTCGGATGGAACCGTGAAGAGCGCTATGTGACCTGGAACGGTAACCTGTCTATCGATAAGGGACGGATCTTGAGTGTCACTCCTTGTTTCCGTGGGGCTGCTTTTACTTCACCTCAGGAAGGAGAGACGGAGTTCCATACACATGTCAACAAGATTTTGTCGACATCCGAAAACAAGACGGAACTGGAACTGTATACTACCAAGAACCCGAATACCACTACACCTGCTACTCAGGCAGTGATTCTGGAACTGGAAATGCCGAAGGACGGTATTCTGACTGCGGATTTCAACGGAAAGCGTTTCAGCCACTCGCTGGGTGAACTGCTCGAAGGTTCTCGTTCGCACTTCATGATCGGCTGGTTGAGTGAGGCTATTTTGTTCAACCGTGCCATGCCGGAAAGCTGCTATAAGCTGGAGCATTTCATGGAGGATGCTACTCCGGAACGTGATACGGATTATTATTATGTGCGTGTACGTCAGCGCGACCAGCAGTGGGCGTTCAGTACACCGATTTGGGTAGAAAAAGTATAAATTTATGAGTAAGAGATTCGCTATAGGAATAGACCTTGGCGGAACTTCTGTGAAATACGCCTTGATTGACAATGAAGGCGTATTTCATTTTGAAGGGAGGATACCGTCAATGGCCGATGTATCGGCCGAGGCTGTAATCGGCCAGTTGCTGTTTGCAGTGGAGGAAGTGAAGAAGTATGCGGCTGCGCATCAGTATGAACTGTGTGGTATCGGTATCGGTACGCCGGGTATTGTGGATGAGACCAACCGGATTGTACTGGGTGGTGCGGAAAACATCAAGGGCTGGGAAAACCTGCCTTTGGCCGACCATATCGAAGAGGTGGCACAGCTTCCGGTGCAGTTGGGTAATGATGCCAACCTGATGGGATTGGGAGAAACCATGTACGGGGCCGGAAAGGGTGCCCGGAATGTGGTGTTCATCACGGTGGGTACCGGTATCGGAGGAGCGGTAGTTATCGACGGTAAGCTGTTCAACGGGTTTGCCAACCGGGGTACGGAACTGGGGCATGTGCCTTTGATTGCCGACGGAGAGCCTTGTGCATGCGGCTCAGTGGGTTGTCTGGAGCATTATGCTTCTACTTCGGCGCTGGTCCGCCGGTTTAAGCAGCGGGCCGAAGAACGGGGGATAACCTTTTCCGAGGAAGTCAACGGGGAACTGATTGTGAAACTTTACAAGGCCGGGGATGCACTGGCGACCGAGTGCCTGGACGAGCATTGCCGTTTCCTGGGACACGGTATCGGTGGATTTATCAACATTTTCAGTCCGCAACTGGTGGTCATCGGAGGGGGACTTTCCGAAGCCGGTGATTTTTATATCCGTAAGGTCAGTGAACAGGCTTTCCGCTATGCGATAGCCGACTGTGCGGTCAATACCCGTATCATTGCGGCTTGTCTGGGAAACAAGGCGGGTAGTCTGGGAGCTGCTTCGTTGTTCTTAAATTGATTTTAGCCGTTATGAAAAAGACAGTCTTACAGTTGACACTGATCATGTGTTTCTGGTTCACGATATCGTTTATTACGAATATCCTTGGACCGCTTATTCCTGATATTATCCGTAATTTCCAGTTGACCGACCTGGCGATGGCCGGATTTATTCCTACGTCTTTTTTCCTGGCGTATGCCATCATGTCGATACCGGCCGGAATCATGATTGACCGGTGGGGAGAGAAACTGGTGTTGTTTTGTGGGTTCCTGATGCCTTTCATCGGAACGGTACTGTTCGCTTGTCTGCATACCTATCCGGCCCTGCTGGCTTCTTCGTTCATCATCGGACTGGGTATGGCCATGCTGCAGACGGTACTTAATCCGCTTCAGCGGACGGTAGGCGGAGAGGAGAATTATGCCTTTGTGGCCGAACTGGCTCAGTTTGTATTTGGTACTGCTTCTTTTGTCAGTCCCTTGGTATATGCTTATCTCATCCGGGAACTGAATCCTGAGGTGTATCAGCCGGGAAAGAATGTGCTGCTCGACTGTCTTTCGGCAGTGACTCCTTCTTCGCTTCCGTGGGTATCGCTGTACTGGGTCTTTGCCTTGCTGCTGCTGGTGATGCTGGTGGCTGTGGCTTTGTCCAAGTTTCCTAAGATTGAACTGAAGGAAGATGAAAAGAGCGGCTCTCAGTCGTCTTACTTTTCGCTGTTCCGTCAGAAGTTTGTCTGGCTGTTTTTCCTGGGCATCTTCTGTTACGTAAGTACGGAGCAGGGAACCTCTATTTTCATGAGTACCTTCCTGAAACAGTATCACGGAGTCGATCCGCAGACGGAAGGAGCGGTCATTGTCAGCTATTTCTGGGGACTGATGACCGTCGGTTGTCTGCTGGGTATGGTATTGTTGAAACTGGTGGACAGCAAACGGCTGCTGCAGGTTTCGGGAGGACTGACCATCGTGCTGCTGCTGGTTGCATTGCTGGGCAGCAAGGAGGCTTCCATGATTGCCTTTCCGGCCATCGGCTTCAGTATTTCCATGATGTATTCCATTGTCTTCTCACTGGCCCTGAACTCGGCGTCTCAGTATCATGGGTCTTTTGCCGGAATCTTATGTTCCGGTATTGTGGGAGGAGCCGGAGGTCCGCTGATCATCAGTACCCTCTCCGACATGACCTCTTTGCGTACAGGCATGCTGGTCATTCTGGTGTTTGTGGGATACATCACCTTTATCGGTTTTTGGGCGAAACCGCTGGTCAGCAACAAGACGGTCAGCCTGAAGGAACTTTTTCATCGTAAGTAATTCGTTATGTACAAGAACACGTTTATAGGAAGTCTGCTGGTGGCCTTGCTGTATGTATGTACCGCACAGGCCGCCTTGCCGGACTATTTGTATGAGGAGTGGCGCAAGTCGCCTTATCCGGCGAAAGGACAGACGGTTACCGTCAATCCTTCTCCGCTGTTGTGGCCTTCTGCCCGTTACTGGGAGAAGAGGGAGGTGTTGTATAATGTCTATTTGAGTCAGGACTCGCTGTTTCCGGCAGACCGGACTTACCGCAGCCTGAACCAGAAGTACTGCATGTATAATCCGCACCGGAAACTGGAGGAGGGCAAGTGGTTCTGGAAGTATGAGGAGGTGGAAAACGGAAAGGTGATTCCTAAGGGAACCTATTCTTTCCATGTGGCTTCCGGTACCGAAGGCACGGTGACTCCCGATTTCCGGTCGTTTGTGGAAAATATCATGAAGGAACATCCCCGGGTGATGAACTACGGACGAAGCATGGAAGAGATTCATGCGAAGGCACCTTCACATCCGCTGTATGCGAAAATGATCCGGGAGGCTGAGAAAGTAGTGGCTGCCGAACCTTACCGGGGGGCAGTGTCGGATGCCAATCCGGCGAAGGCCCGCCGGCTGAGTCAGAAGGCCGGCAAAGAGGTAGAGGCTTTCCGTTGCCTGCTCGAGGGATATACCCTGTCGGGAAAGAAGGAGATGCGCGATGCCTTGCTGGAGCGGACGGATATTCTGCTGACCTGGCCTACGGATGATTTGCTGGGATCAAAAGTGCTGACCAGTCTGGCACTGGTGTATGACATGCTGTATGAGGAACTGGATGCCAAGGTCAAGGAGCAGATTTTGCAGACAATCGACAAGCAGTTTCAGGCAGGACTGAAGAAGTGGCCGGGATATACCGAAGCCCGTCAGGTAGAGAATCATTTCTGGCAGATGGAGATTGCCGGAAACTTTACGGCGGCACTGGCTACTCTGCATCATCTGGAGTCGGCGGAGAAAATGCTGGAATATACGTATGAACTGTTTATCGCCCGTTTCCCGAACCTGGCTACTCCCGAGGGAGGATGGGCCGAAGGAGAAGGTTACTACAGTGTCAACCAGAGTGCCATTGTAGACATGGCGCTGCTCTTGAAGAAAATCGGACACATTGATATCTTCCAGACAGAATGGTATCGGAATCTGCCGGATTATTTCACTTATTTCTCACCGGTGGCCGCTCCGGTTTCCGGTTTCGGGGATATGCACGACAGGGTGGCCAGCGGAAGCTTGAAAGGGAAGTCGGAAATGCTGGTCATCGGTTGTGAGGAAAAGAATCCGGAGGCTATTTACCGGCTGTTTACTTCATTGAGACCGGTGGATTCGTATTATGGCAGTCCGCTGGAACAGGGATACTGGAAGTCTCCGCTGGCGAAAATCGAACCGTGGTATCAGATTGTCAATGACATCCGTCTCTCGGACAAGGACGTCCGCAAGCCTGCACACCTGCCTCACGACAAGGTGTTCGAGGGAGTGGGAGCGGCTGCCTTGCATGTAGATGTATTGGATCCGGCACAGAATACGACGGTCTTTTTCCGGTCTTCTCCGTTTGGAGCGAAGGGACATATGCATGCCAACCAGAACAGTTTCAATATTTCGAGAAAGGGAGAAAGGGTATTCTATTCTACTGGATATTATACTTCTTTTGCCGACCCTCATGCACTGACGTCTTACCGCCATACCCGGGCGCACAATACGATTCTGCTGAACGGATACGGACAGGCTTTCGGACACGAGGGTTACGGTTGGATCAAGCGTCACCTGGAGGGCAGTGGCATGTCGTATGTATGCGGCGATGCCAGTCGTGCATATCAGGAGGTGACCGACCGCCAGTTCCTGGATTTGATGAAGCAGAACGGCATTGAACAGAATGCGCATTTCGGCATGGGCAAGTCGGGCATGAAGAAGTACGAGCGTCACCTGGTCTTTGTCCGTCCGGACCTGGTAGTGGTGTATGATGTATTGCAGGCGGAACAGCCTTCGGAATGGAGCCTGCTGCTGCATACCTTGCAGCCGTCGTCACTGGACAAGGAGGGAAGACTGGAGGTGCAGACAGCACGCAGCATGGCTCAGGCTCAGGTCTATGGGGCGACGGCCCTGAAGGCAGAGGTGAGCGACCGGTATTTTTCTCCGGCAGTCGACTTCAAGAAGAAGTACAAGCAGGGTACTCCTCCGGCTTATCATGCTACGTTCAAAAATGAAGAGAAAGTGGCCGACATGCGTTTCCTGACTTTCATCCAACTGGGTGATAAGGGGGGCAGCCTGCCGGAAATCAAACCGGAAGGAAAGGGATGCTGGCGCATCGGTGAGGTATCGGTACAGGCCGAACTGGACGGCAAGAAGGCACCTCGGGCCATTGTCCGCTATAAGGATCAGGTACTGGAGATTACTGCTGACAAGACGCTGCTGAAGGATGGAAAACAGCAGAAGGTAGCTGAGAATCTGCAGCCGGTGGGCAATTATGCCTTTTAAGGAATCAGCCCCGGAGGCAGAATGAAAATCTCCCCTTGTACGCCCTTTCATCAGTTGGATGAGGGTTCGTACAAGGGGAGATTTTTTTGTCTTCAGAAAGGCTGAAACAGCTTTCCGGCAGTATCCGGATATCGGGTGAATTATTCTTCGATGTTCTTGAAGAATGAGAAGTTCACGCTACCGTAATGCCGGTGTTCGATGAAATGGGGATCCTGTTCGAAACTGAGGTCTTTCCCGTGTTCCAGAACAAAGAGGCCTTCCGGTTTCAACAGCTTGTATTCGAATATCTTCTGAGGGATGGTGCTCAGTTCTTTCAGTGCATAAGGCGGATCGGCAAAGATAAAGTCGAACTGCTCGTTGCACTTTTCGATGTACCGGAATACATCTCCGCGGAGAGGAAGACACCGGTCGGTCTTGACTTCCTTCATGACTTTGCTGATGAATGCATGATGCTGCGGGTCTTTTTCTACCGAAATCACCCGGTCGCAGCCTCGCGATACCAGTTCGATACTGATACTTCCGGTTCCGGCAAACAAATCCAGTGCAGTGACACCTTCCTCGAAATCGAGGTAGTTCATCAGTACGTTAAACAGATTCTCTTTTGCAAAATCGGTTGTAGGACGGGCTTTGAACGTATGGGGTACGTCAAAGCGGCGTCTCTTGTAAATACCACTTATTACACGCATGTCAGTAAGGTTTGCATATCAAACGGAATGGATTCCCCCTTTGTAAACTGCAGGTTTCCCAGTTCCGCCTGTGGGTTAATAATCATAATTTTCCGGATGTAGGAGGAGAGTATCTCCTTGATTTCCTCTACGGGATACTCGGCACAGGTCAGGTACATCTCATCTTCTTCCTGGTTGTACTTCAGCTGTTTCCAGAGGTTGAGCAGGTAGTAGCAGCGGTCGTTCAGCGTGCTTGCGGCAAACGAATTGAGCAGCTGCAGCCGGTTTTCCCTGAAGCAGAAGATGTCCATACTGCCCGGATGCAGGTTGGCATAGATGCGGTTGGCATGGGGCGCTTTATGGCGGGATACGATGTATTCTATCTGCGGACTGACTGCAGAGAAGAAACGGGCTCCCGGAAATTGCTCCGACAGAAACAGATGAGTAAGTTTGTCGATGGAAAACAGAACCGCCAGGTTACTGTGTCCCAGAATGTTGCACAGAATAATCTCGTTGTTCTGCTTGGGAAGGTTCTGGTAGAACAGGGTTTCGGCCTGTTCGTCCTCAAAAAGTTCAAAAGGAATGGAAGTATAGCGCTGGCTGTGCACCAGTATGTTGGTTTGTCCGAAAGGCTTTTTCAGAATGGGAGTATCATTCAGAAAGGCCTTGATATTGGCAGCCATGGAGCGCTGGGTGTTGACCGGATACCGCTGGTAGCACCCCTCTTCCGGACGCGAAGGGTGATGGATAGAAAAAGAAAATCCATCCGTACTGAGACGGATGGATAATGTATATTGTTCCGATTGGGTTAAATCAACGCAAAATTCGGTCATAGAATTATTCCCAGTTACCTGCGTTGTTGTTCGGCTGTTCGATGTCACCGACTTTCAAACCTGCATATTTACCCAATTTTTCCTGCATGTCTTTCAGGTTGATCAGTTCCTGCTTGTTCAAGTCACCCAGATATACGTCGTAAGCAACCTGTGCCTGGAACAAGTTCAAAGGAGCACCTGATTTAGTAGTATCCTTGCGGATAGCCATTTCAAATTTAGCGCCGTTACCGTAAGGAACGTAAGGCAGTGAGTCAGCGTTGAATCCCTTGCCGAAGATAGTATCCAGTACAGCTACCCAAAGAGTATCACGACGGAAGTTTGTCAAACCTTCTTTTTCTACATCTTTCCAGTTACCAGTCTTTTTAGCTTTTTCAATCAGTTCGATTGCCTTCTTTTCAGTCATACCGCTGTTCAGCTGGTCGTCAGTCAGAGTTCCTTCCTTCAGGATGAAAGGCAATTTGGCTGTCTTAACGAAATCAATCAGCGAGTCGAAATCTGCAGTATATGCACCGTTGTGCATACCACGGTATTCCTGCTGTGCCTTGCGGATGTCGATCAGACGTGCAATAATAGCTTTGTCGCGAACTTTCTTTTCTTTTTCAAAGTTGATAGGGCCCATAATACTGCCATAGCAGATGTATACCAAAGCAACAACACAGGCAGCTAACACTAGATTAATAACTGTTTTCATGATAATATTTGTTTTTTTTAGTTTATATTCGTATCGCAAAAATAAAATAAAATACTCGAACCACGTCAAAGTTACGTGAACTTTTTATGGAGCATTTATGTTAAATAATGATTTATCGCAGCAAATTAAGCGAAATTTTTTCTATAAACCAACAGAAGAGCAGGAATTTACCATTAATTCTTTTGCGGATTTTTGTTTTTCTACTGATGAGGATGCCGTTTTCCTTCTGAAAGGGTATGCCGGAACCGGAAAAACGTCATTGATTGCGGCTTTGGTAAAGACCCTGGATGAACTGAAACGGAGGTGTGTACTGCTGGCTCCTACCGGTCGGGCGGCCAAGGTGTTTTCCTTGTATTCGGGGCATCCGGCATATACGATTCACCGCCGGATTTACCGGCAGCGTTCGTTCTCGAATGAGCTGGATAATTTTGTCATGAACCAGAACCTGCACCAGCATACGTTGTTTATTGTCGATGAGGCTTCGATGATTGCCAATGAGGGATTATCGGGCGGTGTGTTCGGCACCGGACGCTTGCTGGACGACTTGATTCAGTATGTGTACGGCGGACAGGGGTGCCGGCTGATGCTCATCGGTGATACGGCGCAGTTGCCTCCGGTGGGAGAGGAGGAGAGCCCTGCCTTGTCGGCTTCCATGCTGTCGGGGTATGGACTTACGGTTACGGAGCAGGTACTGACGCAGGTGGTGCGGCAGAAGGAGGCTTCCGGAATTCTTTACAATGCCACGGCGCTCCGCCACCTGATTACGGGGGAGGAGTACGGTTGCCTGCCGAAGATCCGGACGCTGGGATTTCCGGATGTCAAGGTGGTGCCGGGTTCGGAACTGATTGAGACCATCAACGAGTGTTACGACAAGGTAGGCATGGACGAGACGATGATTATCTGCCGTTCCAACAAGCGGGCGAATCTGTACAACCGGGGGATACGGAACTCGATTCTGTACCGCGAGGAGGAACTGAGCGGGGGAGACTTGCTGATGGTGGCGAAGAACAATTACTTTTGGAGCGAGGCATATAAGGATTTTGACTTCATTGCGAACGGTGACCTGGCCGTGGTGCGCCGGGTGCGGCGGACACGGGAGATGTACGGGTTCCGGTTTGCGGATGTCTTGCTGGAGTTTCCGGATTACGACCATCTGGAGATGGAGGCTAAGGTGTTGCTGGATACCTTGCACGTGGATTCACCGGCCTTGTCGAAGGAGCAGAGTGACCAGCTGTTTCATGGGGTATGGGAGGACTATGCGGACGTGACGACCAAGCGGGAGAAGATGAAGAAGATCAAGTCGGACCCGTGGTACAATGCCCTACAGGTGAAATATGCCTATGCGGTGACCTGTCACAAGGCGCAGGGCGGACAGTGGGAGCGGGTCTTCATCGATCAGGGATACATGACGGAGGACATGCTTTCGCCGGATTATTTCCGCTGGCTGTATACTGCACTGACCCGTGCCACGTCGGTGGCTTATCTGGTCAACTGGCCGGAGGAGCAGACAGAGTGACTGTCTGTGTCTTCCGGGGAAAAAATAATGGATTCAACAAACTTCCTATTGTTTATTGAATCCATTACTGTGCGCTTGATAGGACTCGAACCTACACGTCTCACGACACCAGATCCTAAGTCTGGCGCGGCTACCAATTACGCCACAAGCGCGATAGAGGCTTTCTATTCTTTTTCTTTATTGCTTTGCAAAGATAGACCTTTATTTTTGAATAAGCAAGTGTCTGGTGAATTTTCTTTTTCCAGTACTCTGTGGGCTCCGGAGGGGTGTCCGGAGAGGCTTATTCCTGTTTTTTCAGTATCTGACAGGCGGTTTCGATGAGGGTATCCTTTCCTCTTTGCATGTCTTCACTGGTCATGTCGACTTTTACATCGGGGTCTATGCCGAATTCCAGCTGTTCCATTGCGGGGTCGAACATGGGACTGGCAGAGAAGCGTATGGACCATCCGTTGGGGATTTCCGAACTGAAGGGGAGTCCGGAACCTCCGCCGGTCTTGTCGCCTACGACGGTGACATTCGGAAACTGTTTCATGCAGTTGACAAAGTCGTTGGTGGCGCTGTACGAACGGCGGTTGGTCAGTATCACTGCTTTCTTTTGCCAGCGGATGCCGTTTGAGGGCTCGATGTATACTTCCTTGGGGGCGGAGAAGTCCTGATGTCCGGGACCGGTCTTGTGCGAGATGTAGCCTACCAGTGTCTTCTCGTTGGTAAACCGTGCGGCCAGCTTCTGGGCTGTGGTCAGGTTGCCTCCCCCGTTGTTGCGCACGTCGATGATGATGCCGTCGCAGATGGCCAGCCGGTTCAGGGTCTGGTCGAGATTGCCGTCGCCGATGCCGTTGGAGAAACTGGAGCAGTAGATGTATCCGATGTTGTTTTCCAGAATCTGATATTCCAGTCCGGAGGAGATGATATAGTCTTTTCCCAGATAGTTGCTCTGGATGCTGTCGCTGAAATTGCGGGGATAGCTGTCGAACCACTCCCGGTATTGTGAGGTGGCCATGGAACTGGAGAGGTTGACGTGTCCGTCACGCAGTTCGTTGACCATGTCCGAGAGGACTTCGAACAGGTTTTCATTGGTCATCGAAGGGGTGATGCGGCGGGCATAGCGTTCGTGCACCTCGTTCCAGTCGAGCCCGTAGACTTCGTGCTTGTAGTCCAGGAAACAGTACTGCTGGTCGATGATGCGCCAGAGCGACTCAAAGTTGGCCTCCGGTGTATTTCCGGAAACATCTTCCCGGATGCATGAGACCGACAGCAGGGAAAATCCCGCTCCTATATATAATAATAAGGTATGTATAAACCGTTTCATGTGTATGGTAGGTGTGTGATAGAACTTGTTGAATCAGAATGGGGTTACTTTCTCGGGCATGCTGACGCACCGCTTGCCGCGTATCAGCTGGAAGTTGCGCACAAAACCGATCATGAAGTCGAACGAATAGGAGTGGCTTTTCAGCTGGTTGACTTTGGCCTGCTGGATGTCGATGAGGCAGCCCGTCCGTAATACGGTACTCCGTATCGGAAAGTCGAGCGTCAGCATCTGCCGCAGCGACGGCTGGTTGTGCAGGGAAGTGAATACCACGTTCCTTCCCCCGTGCTTCAGCGAGAATATTTCGTAATAAGACTCTCCGTATTCGGGCGAGAACATGAGTCCCAGCAGCGGCAGGTTGGCCTGATAGCGCAGGGTAAACGGGCACTGGAAGAGCTGGAACTTGTAAATCAGCATGGCCGATGCGCCCAGGTTGCCGTAGGCTTTGGCCTGTGCCGGATTATTGGAGTTGCGCTGATTATACACCACTCCGCAGTTGAGGTCGATCATCGGTCCGAAGAGCAGTTTCAGCTGTTTGCCGATGCGATGCTGGTAGTGCAGTGCATAGCTCCAGTTGATCATCCCTGCATACATGTTGGCCGTCTGGGAAATGTTTTCGGTATACGAGGCCTGCACCTGAAACAGGCTTTGGCGGGAGACTTTCCCGTTCATCAGCCGGGTCATCCGCATGCCTTCATGCACGAAACGCAACTCCGCTCCCGTGTATTCGAGGGGAGAGAGGTAGGTTTCGAACAGGTTATTGTGTCCGACACCGAACATGGCACTGCGCATGACGTAGTGCGAGGCCTTTACGCTGTCTGCCTGCGCATGGAGGCACAGGCAGGCGGTGACGGAGAACAGTAGGGTCAATATCCGTTTCATGTCAGTTAAAAGAGGTTCATTTGTCCGTTTTCGTCTTCGCCGCCGGGAGTTGCCGTGGTTTCTTCGCTTTCGCTTTCATTCTCTGCATTCTCCTCGTTCTCTTCCGTTTCCGGACGGCGGGTAGGTTCCAGTTCCATGATTTCTCCCACGGTATAGGTCGTCAGTCGTTTTCCTTTGGCCTTGAAACTCTTGACGCCGACAAAGTCGCTGGCTTCGACAATCAGGGCATCCCTGAAACTGTCGTGTCCGCCGAAGGTGATCTGGATGCGCGGATAGGCCTCGCACGAAAGCAGTACGAACTGGTTGTCCTTGTTCTCACCCAGGTAGTTTTGCTTTTTCGCAGAGTTCTCGAAGGTAAAGCGCTTCAGGTACGGGTAGTGCTGCTGGTCGGCATCGAACAGTACGGCCGTCCATACCTTTTCGGCATCGAACTTCTCAATCAGTCGGATATCGGCATCGTAGTGGTTGTTGAGGTCGAAGCTGGTGGTATAGAAATCCCCGTTCTGGTGAACCACCAGGATGCAGTCGCCGTTGAAGAACTCGCCCAGGTACTGGCCGCGTCCGTCGTAGTTCAGACGGAGTACGTCGTGGTCGAACCAGACTTTTCGTCCGCCCAGGGTAGAACCTCCCTTCTGTTTCAGTCCGATCTTGTGGACCTCATACTTGGTAAGCAGGTTACCCATCGACTGCTTGCCTTTGATATTGATGGTACTGAAGTCTTTTTCGAAGACCAGTTTCTTGATGCGCGGGTTGGGGCGCAGGGTCACTTTGATGACTTCGGCCTCACCGTTGGGGTTGGCGGTAAAGTATACAATCTTCGAGCCCGGATTGCCCTGCGTGATGTCGTACTCCCTGTCGCGTATCACCGAGGTGATGTTGAAACGCTTGATGTAGTGGAAGCCTTCCTTGCCGTCGCGGTAAATCACGTTGTAGATGGTACGCTTGTCGTTCTTCTTGAAAATGTTGACATACAGTATGTTCTTTCCGACGAAAAGCTTGTCGGAAATGCGTACGATCTTGTATTTTCCGTCCTTGTAGAAGATGATGACATCGTCGATGTCCGAACAGTTGCAGATGTACTCGTCCTTCTTCAGTCCGGTTCCGATGAAACCTTCTTCGCGGTTGATGTACAACTTCTCGTTGGCTTCGGCTACCTTCGTGGCTACGATGGTGTCGAAACTGCGTATCTCGGTCCGCCGCGGGAAGTTCTGCCCGTACTTTTCTTTCAGACGGCTGTACCAGTCGATGGTATAGTCTGTCAGGTGGGCCAGCTTGCGGTCGATGTCTTCGATCTCGCTTTTCAGGCGTGCGATAAACTCGTCGGCCTTGTCCTTGTTGAATTTCAGGATACGGGCCATCTTGATTTCCATCAGCCGGAGAATATCCTCCTTGGTCACCTCACGCACCAGTTGCGGATAGAAAGGCGTCAGTCTTTCGTCGATGTGCATGCATGCCGCATCCATGTTCTCTGCCTGCTCGAACTGCTTATCCTTGTAAATCCGTTCTTCGATGAATATTTTTTCGAGGGAAGCAAAATGCAGGGTCTCCAATGTCTCTCCCCGCTGGATTTCCAGCTCTTTCTGCAGCAGCGAGCGGGTGTTGTCGGTCGACTTCTTCAGTACGGCACTGACGGTAAGGAAGTGCGGCTTCTTGTTGTCGATGACGCAGCAGTTCGGGGAAATATTGACCTCGCAGTCGGTGAAGGCATACAAGGCATCCAGAGTCTTGTCGGATGAGACACCGGGAGCCAGGTGCACCAGGATTTCTACCTTTCCGGCAGTGTTGTCCTCCACCTTCTTGATTTTGATCTTTCCCTTTTCGTTGGCTTTCAGTATGGAGTCAATCAGCGAAGAGGTTGTCTTTCCGTATGGAATTTCATTGATGCACAGGGTCTTGTTGTCGATTTTCGTAATCTTGGCCCTCACACGGATGACTCCGCCCCGTTCGCCGTCGTTGTAGCGTGACACGTCGATGGCACCTCCGGTCTGGAAGTCGGGATACAACTGGAAGTCTTCTCCTTTGAGGTAGGCGATGGCCGCGTCGCACAATTCATTGAAGTTGTGCGGCAGGATTTTGGACGACAGACCCACGGCAATACCCTCCACTCCCTGAGCGAGCAGGAGCGGGAATTTGACAGGAAGAGTCACCGGTTCCCGGTTTCGTCCGTCGTATGAAGACTGCCATTCGGTGGTTTTGGGATTGAAGACCACATCGAGCGCGAACTTGGAAAGCCGGGCTTCGATGTAACGGGGAGCTGCCGCGCTGTCGCCGGTAAGGATGTTTCCCCAGTTACCCTGACAGTCAATCAGCAGGTCCTTCTGTCCCAGCTGTACCAGGGCGTCTCCGATGGAGGCATCTCCGTGCGGGTGGAACTGCATGGTATGTCCTACGATGTTGGCTACTTTGTTGTAGCGGCCGTCGTCGAGGCGTTTCATGGAGTGCAGGATACGGCGCTGAACGGGTTTCAGACCGTCGTTGATGTGCGGAACGGCACGCTCCAGAATTACATACGATGCGTAATCGAGGAACCAGTTCTGGTACATGCCGCTCAACTGATGTTTTACGGCTTCGTCGGTTTGGTCTACAGGCTTATAGTCAGAATGTTCCTCTTTTTCGGGAAGGTTGTTTATCTCTTTGTCAAATGTATCTTCGCTCATATACTGATTTTAAACTAATGGAAACAAAAATACGAATTTTTTTAGTTCTCTCGGGCGAAAAATCGTGAGTTTATCTAAAAAAAGTGCGTGTCGGGAGAAGAATAAGTGGTTTCTTGTCGCCGATTGATAAGTTTCCGCCGTAAATCCAATAATCCACGTGGCTGATTATTCGATTTACGGCGAGAAGAATAAAATATCCGGAATGGCGTCCGATAATATGATTCGGCAGACTGAATTTAGTTCTTCCGGAAAGACTTTAATACAGGTACGGTCAGCGGTATGGCCAGAATGAACGAACACAGGTCGGCTGCTGCCTGACACATTTCCACGCCCTGCAGTCCCAGCAGATTGGGGAGTATCAGGATGAGCGGAATGAAGAACAGGCCTTGCCGGGCCGAAGACAGGGTGACGGCCCGTACGGGTTTGCGGATGGTCTGGAGCAGCATGTTGCAGAGTATCACCCAGGTTCCCAGGGGGAGGGTAATGAGCTGCCAGCGCAGGGCACGGGCACCGATGGCGATGACCTGTGGGTCGTCGGCACGGAACCAGGCTACTATCTCGGGGGCGTAAATGTATCCCACGATGGCGCAGACCGTCAGGAAGACCACTCCGGTACGAATACAGAACCAGAAGCCTTCCCGTACGCGCCGGTAAAGACCTGCCCCGTAGTTGAAGCCGCATACCGGCTGGAAACCTTGTCCGAATCCGATGACGAAGGAGTTGATGAACATGCATATACGGGTTACGATAGACATGCCCGCGATGGCGGCATCACCGTATCCTCCGGCTGCTACGTTCAGCAGGATGGTGGCGATACTGGCCAGTCCCTGACGACAGAGCGAGGGGGCACCGCCAAACAGGATTTCTTTCAGCAACTGGGCTTTCAGTCGGAAGTTCTTGAACCGGATGCGGATGTTGGTGCCCCGGCTGTCCATGGCCATCAGTACGCAGAAACTGCATATCTGACTGATGAGGGTGGACCAGGCGGCTCCGGCTACACCCATCTCGAACGTAAAGATGAGCAGCGGGTCGAGGGCGATGTTCAGTACGGCTCCTACGATGATGCCGACCATGGAGTAGACGGCATTGCCCTGAAAACGCATCTGGTTGTTCAGTACCAGCGAGGATGCCATGAAGGGGGCTCCCAGCAGGATGATGCCCAGGTAGGTCTCTGCATAGGGCAGGATGGTAGGGGTAGAACCCAGGAAACGGCAGATGGGGGTCAGGAAGAGCAGCCCCAGGCAGGTGGTCAGCGTACCGGCAATGAAGGCATAGAAAAATCCGGTGGAGGCCATGATCTCTGCGCTGGCATAGTCCTGTGCCCCTAATTTACGGGAGATGTAGTTTCCCGAACCGTGTCCGAAGAAAAAGCCGAAGGCCTGGATGATGGCCATCACGGAAAACGACAATCCTACCGCGGCCGTCGACTGCGTATCAATCTTTCCTACAAAATAAGTGTCGGCCATGACATAAAACGAAGTCACCAGCATGCTGATGATGGTGGGTATGGCCAGACTTCCGATCAGCCGGGGAATCGGAGCGGTTGTCATTAAGGTATGCTTGTCTTTGGTTTCCATGATTGTGCTTAAGTTTTCTGCAAAAGTAGGAAAAATAACTTCCTTCTTTCGAATATTCCTTTTATTCATAAGATAAATTAATACAAGCCTCGTGCTTTTTTGCTGATAAATGCCTATCTTTGTGCCCTATCTTGGAGGAATAAGAAAATAAGAAATCTAAATAAATTAAGGAAAAATGGCACAAGAAGACGTTTTCAAGAAACTTGTTTCACACTGTAAAGAGTATGGTTTTGTATTCCCGTCAAGTGAAATTTATGACGGACTGGGCGCCGTATACGACTACGGACAGATGGGTGTGGAACTGAAAAACAATATCAAACAGTATTGGTGGCAGAGCATGGTGCTGTTGCACGAAAATATCGTAGGTATTGATTCTGCAATTTTCATGCACCCCACTATCTGGAAGGCTTCGGGACACGTAGATGCTTTCAACGACCCGTTGATTGACAACCGTGATTCGAAAAAACGTTATCGTGCAGATGTGCTGATTGAAGATCAGCTTGCAAAATACGACGAGAAAATCAATAAGGAAGTAGCAAAGGCTGCCAAGAAGTTCGGAGATGCTTTCGATGAGGCTCAGTTCCGCAGCACCAACGCACGTGTACTGGAACACCAGGCTAAGCGTGATGCCCTGCACGAACGCTTTGCTAAGGCGATGAATGCAAACGACCTGAACGAACTTCGTCAGATTATCCTGGATGAGGAAATCGTTTGTCCGATTTCGGGAACCAAGAACTGGACGGAAGTGCGTCAGTTCAACCTGATGTTCTCTACTGAAATGGGATCGACTGCCGACGGTTCAATGAAGGTTTATCTCCGTCCGGAAACGGCACAGGGTATCTTTGTGAACTATCTGAATGTGCAGAAGACAGGCCGTATGAAGGTGCCTTTCGGTATCGCACAGATCGGTAAGGCTTTCCGTAACGAAATCGTTGCCCGTCAGTTCATCTTCCGTATGCGTGAGTTCGAACAGATGGAAATGCAGTTCTTCGTAAAACCGGGAACCGAACTCGAATGGTTCAAGAAATGGAAGGAAATCCGTCTGAAATGGCATAAGGCACTGGGCTTCGGCGATGACCACTACCGTTATCACGATCATGAAAAACTGGCTCACTATGCCAATGCAGCAACCGATATCGAATTCCTGATGCCGTTCGGATTCAAGGAAGTGGAAGGTATCCATAGCCGTACCAACTTCGACTTGAGCCAGCACGAGAAATTCTCTGGCAAGAGCATCAAGTATTTCGATCCGGAAATCAACGAATCGTATACTCCGTATGTCATCGAGACTTCTATCGGTGTAGACCGTATGTTCCTGAGCATCATGAGTGCTTCATACTGCGAAGAGAAACTGGAGAACGGCGAGACTCGTGTGGTATTGAAATTGCCTGCAGCCCTGGCTCCGGTGAAACTGGCTATCATGCCGCTGGTGAAGAAAGACGGTCTGCCTGAAAAGGCACGTGAAATCATGAACGACCTGAAGTTCCACTTCCACTGCCAGTATGATGAGAAGGATTCTATCGGTAAGCGTTACCGCCGTCAGGATGCAATCGGTACTCCGTACTGTATTACCATCGACCACCAGACACTGGAGGACAACTGCGTGACCTTGCGTAACCGCGATACCATGGAGCAGGAACGTGTGGCTATTGCTGATTTGAATAACATTATTGCAGACAAGGTAAGCATCACCAGCTTGCTGAAGACTTTGCAGTAACTAAGTGAATTGAGTATACATGAACAGAAATCTGATTTGGCTGTGGGGAATGCTGATGTTGGTATCGGCAGTATTTACGGCATGTAATAATGATGATACGCTGACGGCAGATCCGAACAGTGAATGGGCATTGAAGAACAGTGCCTACCTGGATTCCATTGCGGCTGTCGCAGCAAATCCTCCGGCTGGAGAACGTTGGGAGAAGTACTTGAGTTATAAGTTGCAGAACGACACGGAGGGAAGCATCACGACTCCTTCGTGGGGCAAGAACGATTATGTCTATGCGAAAGTGCTGCCTTATTTGCCCGACAAGGCTGAAAGTGAACAGCCGGCGAAGGGAGCGACTCCTTTGTTTACTGACTCCGTAATGGTGCATTACCGGGGTATGTATTACAACGGAACGGTGTTCGACCAGAGTTTCTCGGGTGACTGGGATGCGGATATTCATGAGCCGGTAGGTTTCATGGTTTCCGGTCTGATTACGGGATGGTCTACGGCACTGATGCATCTGCAGGAAAATTCGCATGTCATGCTGTATATTCCTTATACACTGGGATATGGCGAATACGGACAGAGTGACCTTCCGGGATATTCTACCTTGGTGTTTGACCTTCGTCTGGAGAAGGTGCTTCATAAAGAAGGACCGGATGACAGATCGCGGAAGAAGAAAACGGCCAGGTAAAGGAGCCGGAGCGGCGTGTCAGGAATGATGCGTAACTGGAGAAATAAGGAACCTGAACGGTTCTGTTTATAGCAACAATTCCCTTATATTGACAGGCAGGTAGTGATACTGCGGTCATTATAAGGGAATTTTTTTGTTTCGGACGGTGTAGGCTGGCGGTTGCCGGATGGTGAAAGAGAGGACGGAATGAGGGGGGGCTCGCTGCAGAGAGGCTTTGGGCGGTTATGGGAAACAGTAGGAAGAATGTGAGAAAGATAAAAAAAGAAGTTCCGGTTCAAAGCAGCAATCCCTTTGAACCGGAACTTCTTTTTTATGGAATAATTACAGGGTATAGGGTCTGACCTTAATGGTAGGTTCAGGAGTCGAGCCAGATTTTCAGTGCATTGATTTTCTCCCGGCTGATCTGTATGCTGTCCTTATAGGGAGGATCGACCTGCACGATGACCTTTCCGTTGAAATACGGCTCTATGTGCTGAATGGAATTGGCCGAGAGAATCATCTGCCGGTTGGCCCGGAAAAACAGTTGCGGGTCGAGCTGTTCCTCCAGCTTGTTGAGCGGATAATCGATGATGTGCGACTTCCGGTCCCGGGTCACCGCAAAGGTGATTTTCTCTTCCGAATAGAAATAGGCGATGTCCGCTACCTGGATGGTATAGAATTTCCGGTTGCCTGAAATCAGGAAGCGGGTACGGTACTTCTTTTCTTCCTGTGCGGTCAGTGCCTGCATCAGTTCGTTCAGGTCCATCTGCTTGTTGAACTCCTTGCTGTATCCGGCGGTCAGCCGCTCGAACTTCTTGATGGCTTCCGTCAGTCGTTCCACATGAATGGGCTTGAGCAGATAGTCGATGCTGTTGACCGTAAAGGCACGTATCGCATACTGGTCGTAAGCGGTGGTGAATACAATCATGCTTTCGGGCTGGGCACGTTCAATGAACAGGAAGGAAATCCCGTCGGCCAGTTGTATGTCCAGGAACAGGATGTCGGGGTGCGGGTTTTCATTAAACCATTGTACGGATTCGTCGATGCTTCCTGGCAGGAGGATAATCTCCCAGTCGGGACGGACTTCATGCAGCATTTTATGCAGCAATCGGGCTGCCGGATATTCGTCTTCTATGATGGCGGCTCTGATAGGGGCTTTTTTATTCATACAGTAACGGTACTTTTACGGTAAAAATCTGGTCTTTATTTGATATGATAATCTCTTTGTTGCAGAGCAGCTGGTAGCGCTGCGACAGGTTGTTCAATCCTTTGCCGGAGGGAACGACCCCTTGTTTGGGGCGTATCGGGTTGCTTACGCATACCCAGTCGTTCTCATTGTCCTGCTCCGGATAGATGTCCACATTCAACGGTTTGCCGAAGCAGACGGTATTGTGCTTGATGACGTTCTCTATCAGCAGCTGCAGGGTGAGCGGCGGAAGCCTTCTTTTCAGCATTTCCGGCGGAATCCGGTTCTGCAGGTGCAGGCAGTCGCCCAGTCTGACATTCTGGATGCGGGTATAGGTCTCTACAAATTCAAGCTCTTCTTCCAGCGAGACGGACTGTTTGTCCTGACAGTGCAGAATGTACCGGTAGGTATCCGCCAGGTATCGGGTAAATTGGATGGCATTCATCGGATTATACTCAATTTCGGAAATAAGCGTGTTCAGGCTGTTGAAAAGGAAATGCGGATTCAGCTGGTTCTGCAGGGCTGTGTACTGTGCCCGCAGGTTATTCTCCTCCAGTTCCTTCGACCGCTTGTAGAGGCTGATCAGGTTCTTGTAAAACTGGTTGACCATGAACTGGCTGACAATGACCAACTCTACCAGCCAGATTCCCAGTAGCCACGACAGTCCCTTACCGTTCATGCGGAACGGAAAAGGAGAGCCGATGACGATTTTGGCAAATGCAGAAAGCAGGTAGTTCGATCCCAGCAGCGCGACGGCCGTGACGGCCAGAAAGAGCAGGAGCATTTTCCGTCTTTTCAGAAAGACCGGATAGGTCTCCGAGATTTTCAGGTTGATGTATTTCATGCTGATGCCTACTCCGTTGAAGAGGATGATGGCCGCCAGAATACCTTCGGGATTGATGAGCCGGTTCTGGTGGCGCACAGGGATATCGGTATAGTTGACCAGCAGGAAGTAGGAGATGCATCCCAGGCTGGAGTATAGCAGAAAATCCCAGAGATAGGAGACCGAAGCTTTGCTGAGTGAGTTTGATTTCATGAGCTTATCTGTTTTTTCCGATTGCTCTTTCCAGGCTGCTCTTGGCTATCTGTGCATTCAGCTTCGACTGGATATAATTGGTCCGGGCTTCCTGATGATACATCTGTGCATTCAGCACTTCCACAATCGACAGGTTTCCTTCCTTGTATTTATCCATGGCCAGTGTCTCGCTTTGAGCGGCTTTCTGGAGCGAACTTTCGGTGAGTTTGACTTTCTGTATGGCCTGTTCGTAAGTATAGTAGGCCGTTTCTATTTCGAGCCGTATGTAGTCGGAGGTCTTGTAATGGTTTTCTTTTGCCATGTTTACCCGGTACTTTCCGGCCCTGTGGGTATTCTTTCTCTTTCCCCATTCGAAGATGGGAATGGAGAGCTTGGCATATACGGCATAGTTCGGATCCATGTCTGCCCTGAAATTATATCCGGGAGAAGAATAGGTTCCTTCTGCGCCGATGCTCAGTTGAGGAAGATAACCGGCATTGGCGATGCGTGCGCTTTCCTTCTGTACCTCTACCTGTCCGTAGGAAATCTTCAGTTCTGGACGGGCTGCCATTCCTTCTTCGGCAGAGAGATGCGGCATCTCATTTTCCCGGAGAGGAGTCACTTCCGAATCAGTCGGAATGGTATCTGTAAAACTGACTCCGGAGAATGAATTCAGTGAGAGACGGGCCGTTTCTGCCTCGTTCTGAGCCTGGGTCAGGCGGTACGTTGCATCGTTCAGCTTTACTTCGGCCATCAGCAAATCGTTCCGGTCGGTATACTTCTCTTCGGTACGGTGTCTCACCACCTCTACCAGCCGCGATACGGAATGCTGATAGTCACTGGCAACTTTCACCAGTTCTTCCCGGGCGACTTTGTTCCAGTAACAGACATCGGCATCGTAGATGACGTTATTGATCAGGCGGTCTTTTTCGTATTGGGAGATTTCACTCTCTCTCCGGGCCTTATTGTAGCTGGCCTGCAAGGCTCCTCCGGAATAGATGGGCTGTGCCACTGTCACTCCGGCACCGTATTTCAGGTTCTTCCCTTGAAATTCCAGTGGAAGCTCTGTCTCCGGGAGAGTCACCGAGAGTTCATTCGGGTGACCGGTATAACGGAAGTTTCCCTGCCCGGACAACTGGGGCAGGAAGTCGGCTTTGGCGGCATGCTCCATCTCTTTCTTCATGGATACCGCATATCCGGCACTTTTTATGTCTTGGTTATATTGAATCACTTGATTACGATATTGCTGTAACAGACTGTTTTCCTGTGCCTGCGACGTCAGACAGGTAGACAGACCGATGATGACCAGTAATTGTTTCATCTTCAAATGCGTTTAAAGTTAGTAAAAAAATAAATACCGCCGGAATCCGGGGACTGAAATGTCCCTAGATTTTAATCCGGTAGAAAACGGCGTACAGTGCCGGAGTCACGAAAAGTGTAAGGAGGGTAGCGAACGTCAGACCGAACACGATGGTGGCGGCCATACCTCCGAAGACGATATCGAACAGCAGCGGCACACTTCCGAATACGGTGGTCAGGGCTGCCATCAGTACCGGACGTGCCCTGGATACGGTAGCCTCGATGATGGCCTGCTGCGGAGTCGCTCCGGCACGCAGCTGGATGTTGGTTTCGTCCAGCAGTACGATGACATTCTTGATAATCATTCCCAGCAGTCCCAGCCATCCGGCAATGCAGAAGAAGCCGAACTCAAATCCCGTAACCAGCAGTCCGAACACCATACCGATGAGGGAGAGGGGCAGAATCAGGAAAATGATGAGTGGCTGGCGGAAATTGCCGAACAGCCCTACCAGAATCAGAATCAGCAGGAGGATGGCCAGCGGGAAGTACTGCGTAAGAGCCTGCATGGCTTCTTTCTGGTCTTTGTACTGTGAGTCCCAGAAGAAAGTATATCCTTCGGGCAACTGGATCTGTTCGATTTCCTTTCTGATTTCTCCGTGCACCTCTTTCATGGTGTATCCGGGCTGTACGTCGCACTGTGCAGCCATCGACAACTTCCGGTTGTAAGTTCTTACCAGCGGGTATTCCCATCCTGTCCGTATTTCTCCGGTCACCTGTGCCAGCGGGGCCGACTGTTTCCCGTTCCATATCTGCAAGTCCTTCAGGTTGTCGAGGTTCCAGTCCTCGTAACCCGGAGTATGAAGCAATACCGGTACCTTCTTGTCGCCATCACGGTAAGTGCCGATTGCCGTACCGTCCGTAAGACTTTTTACGGCAGTCATCATGTCGTTCCGTCCGATGTTCACCTTTCCGGCCTTGATCGGGTCGTATCCCGCCTCAATCATCATGGCTGTATTTCCCCATTCGTTTCTGGCATTCATTACTTTCGGGTTCTTCCGCATGATACCGATGGCTATCTGGGTCAGCGAATCCAGTACCGCAGGATCATCGCCGCAGAAGCGTGCCTCAATCAGGGCCTGCGGAACCGAGTTGATTTCGAAACTGTTGATACGGACCATGCCGTCGGGCTGAAGGGTAGCTATTTCCTGCTGCAGCTGCTCTTGCAGTTGCCGTGAGATTTCGGGTGTCTCCGTTTCAATCAGGCACTGGGCATAATTCGGCTGAGGCCCGTATGCCGCATTCGACAGGTAATACCTCGGAGGCGTCTGTCCGGTAAAGGTGGTTACTTGCTTCACTCCTGGCTGGTTTTGCAGGTAAGCAGCCAGTTCAGCCACCTGCTTTTCGGTCTTTTCAATCCGGGTACCTTCCGGAAGCCACATGTCGATGGTGAAATACTGCTTGTTCAGCAGGGGAGTAAAGCGCTGGGGAATGAACCTGAATCCCATTCCGGCGCATACCAGCAACACTACCATGGCACCTACAATCGTATATTTTTTCCGGATGGTGGTTTTCAGGGCCTTCCGGAACAGGTCGTAATATTTTCCCTGGAAAAGTTCTCCCTTCAGCTCCTCCGGGCGGGGACGTCTTACAAACTCCTGTACAAAGAAGATATTCTGACTGATGGCGAGAATCCAGCTCAGCAGCAGTGAGACTGCAATGACAATGAAGAGGGTAGAGAGCAACTCTCCGGTAATGTGCGGTGACAGATAGACTGGAAGGAAGGCCAGTACGGCAATTAATGTGGCTCCCAGCAGCGGCATGGCTGTAGACGAAACGGCAGAAAGTATGGCTACCCGTTTCCGCATTCCCCGCTGCATGTTGACCAGGGCCGCATCGTACACCACAATGGCATTGTCCACCAGCATACCCATGGCAATGATGATGGCTGCCAGCGACATGCGCTGCAAGGCGATTCCTGTGGCCTGCATGTAAATCAGCGTACCGAAGATGGAAAAAATCAGTCCGCTTCCGATCAGGAATCCGTTCTTGAGTCCGATGAAGCCAAGCAACACTCCCACTACGGTCAGTACGGAAACAATGAGGTTCAGCACAAAACCGTCGTTGGCCACTGCCGATTCATGTCCCTGGTCGTATATCGGAGTCAGCCGGAAGCCTTCCGGCATACGCTCGTTCAGTGCGTCTACGTGCTGTGCCACACGTTCCGCCATGTCAACCACGTTTCCGTCGGCCACCGTGGAAATGGCAATGCCGACAGCCGGTACCCCGTTAATCTTCATCAGGTTGCGTGCCGGATGCACATAACTCTCGCATACGTCGGCAATCTCTCCCAGACGGAAATAACCTCCGTCTTTCGATACTACCGTAAGATTCTCTATTTCCTGCAGACTGCTGAAACTGCCTTCCGCCTCGATACGCAGCCGGAGCGACTCTGTCTCCATGCCTCCGGCATCCACAATCTTGTTCTGCTTTTCGAAGGCCGAAGCAATATCCGCCAGTGTCACCCCGGTCTGAGAGAGCATTCCCGGGTTCACTGTCACCTCAATGCTCCGGTTCTGTATACCGAAGAGCTCAATCCGGGCCACATCTTCCACGGCAAGCAGTTCGTTCTTGATTTCCTTTGCCTGATCCTCCAGCTCACGGTACGTACGGCTTTCGCTGCTCAGTCCGTAGAAAACTCCCAGTACATCACCGAAGTCATCGTTTACTACCGACGGCCCTGCCCCTGCAGGCAATTTCGACTGTACATCGTTCACCTTGCGGCGGAGCTTGTCCCATAACTGCTGCATGTCCTTCGCGCGGATTTCCTTCTTGACATATACCGTAATCTTCGACAAACCCGCACGGTTGTCACTTTTCAGGTAATACAATTCTCCCAGCGACTGGATGGATTCTTCCAGTACATCCGTTACCTGCTGCTGCACTTCCAGCGCCGATGCTCCCGGATACGTCGTCGTCACCAGGGCCTGCTTGATGGTAAACGGAGCATCCTCCAGTTTTCCCATGTTGATGTACGAATAAATACCTCCTAGTAAGATCAATGTCAGCAGCAACCAGCTCAGCGCCTTGTTCTGAAGAAAGAATTTTGCAATTTGTTTCATGATTTTCTTCCGGATAAAGGGTTAAAAACTGATCGGGTCATTCTCTGAAAGCTGACTGATACGGGAAGCTGCGATGCGGTCGCCCGGTTTCAGTCCGGCAGTCACTTCTATACGGTTGTTCTTTTCGATGTTACCCAGTCGGACCGGAACCTGCGTCACTGTCCGGTCGTCTCTTACCTGCCATACGAACGTACCTTTCTCCGGAGTGTATCCTACAGCCGTCTGAGGAATGAATACGGACGTTTTCGGATATAGGATAGATGAATTGTGCAAAGAGAGACTTCCGCTCATTCCTCCTAACAGACTGTAGTCTTGATTATCAATGATAGCTGTATAACGATAAGAAAGATTGTTTTCGGTCACACTCTGGGTCAGAAAGACCTCCGACGGCTCATAGTCGCGGTTGCCCGTCATGTGAAAGCGGATGCGGCAGTCCACCGAATCCGGCTGTTCCTTGATTCTTCCAGCCATGTCTTCGGTCAGGTATACCTCCGCCTTGATCCGGGAAATATCAATGAAACTGACCACCGGCGAAGAGGCCTTCACATCCTGAAAGCGCTCGATGAACACCTGCTGCACATATCCGTCGAAAGGAGCGGTCAGCCGTGTATCATTCAGTTCATTCACCGCCGTCTGATAGTCCGCTTTTGCCTTTTCATAATTCGCCTTTGCCTGCTCGTAGTTGGTTGCAGAGATATTATCTTTCTGATAAAGGTTTGAGATGCGGGCATAGTCGTTCTTGGCCTGTTCGAAAATGGCCTCTGTCCGTTCCTTGCGTATCACAAAATCGCGGTTGTCAATCTCGGCAATCACCTGCCCCTTGCGGAAAAACTGTCCGCTCTGCACCTTGAACTCATACACCGGTCCGCTGACACGGAACGACAGGTTGGTAGTGCGGTAAGGCTGTGAGATAAACGAATAACTCCTTTCGCCATTGAAGTCTCCAGCCTGAGCCTCAACGGTCTGTATGGGTATAACCTCTTTTACCTTTTCTTCTTTTGGACCGCACGCTACGAGGCCGCAGCATGCTCCGATCAATAATACCTTTTTCATACGCTTCTTTCTGTTTGATGTACACAAAGGTAGGTTTTCCTTTCTGCCGGGTGCGAAATACTTTTCCGAAGTGTCAGATTCCTCTACCCAACCGTATAAAGTGCCGGCTGTAGCTGAAAACCTGTGCGGGAGTATTTGATTTTCAAAGTTTTTTCTTATCTTCGTATATGGGTTGTCAGGACCGGATGCCCCTGTGTCCGGCGAAGTGGAAAGTAATTCCGACAGCGCCTGAGACCCGGTAATTTCTATTAATAAAATTAGACTGACTATGACAAAAGAAGAGTTGATGCGCAAGGCCATTGAACTTTCGGTACAGAATGTAGCCGAAGGAGGCGGACCGTTCGGAGCAGTCATTGCCCGCAACGGTGAGATTATAGCGATGGGGGTGAACCGTGTGACTCCCGACTGTGACCCTACGGCACATGCTGAAGTGAGTGCCATTCGGACTGCCGCCAAGGTGCTGGGTACCTTTGATCTGAGCGGATGTGAAATCTATACCTCTTGCGAGCCCTGTCCGATGTGCCTGGGAGCCATCTATTGGGCGCACCTGGACCGTATGTATTATGGAAACAACAAGCACGATGCGGCTGCCATCGGTTTCGACGATGCGTTTATTTACGAAGAATTGGACCTGAAACCGGAAGACCGGAAGCTGAAATCGGAAGCCTTGTTGCCCGAAGAGGCCATCAAGGCCTTCCGCGACTGGAGTGCGAAGGAAGATAAGGTAGAATACTGATGCCTTTTCTCCGTCTGCGGTGAGGCCACAGTACAGGTTGGTCGGCTGTCACCGTTCCGTTTGTGAAGATAAACCTGGGAAACCGTTCGAACCGGTTATTCCTTCTGGATAAAGAAAAATCCATGGCAACTGCCTTCAGACAGTCTGCCATGGATTTTTTTATTGTTTCTACGATTCATGCACGTTTCCGCAGCATCGCCGGAATCAGAAGCCCAGGCGCTTGAACTCCTGTTCGAAATTCGGAGTAAAGACACCCTTTCCCAGGTTCTCCCTGATTTCCTCCAACGGCCAGAAACGCCCTCCGTCCAGTTCGTCACTGGGAGCAACCGGACCGTCATACTGGGTACGGAAACAGAACACCAGTTCCTTTTCCCTTTCCGATTCAAATACATAATGCGTCAGCTGGGTAGGCTCGTAATCCGTGATTCCCAGTTCCTCACGCACCTCCCGTTTCAGTGCCATATCCACACTCTCACCCAGGTCTACATGACCTCCTACAGCCGTATCCCATTTTCCAGGCTGAATATCCTTCCATTCCGGACGCTTCTGCAGGTACAGTTCCCCCTTGCTGTTGAACACATGCAGGTGCACCACCGGATGAAGCAGCTTGCTGCCTCCGTGACACTCCCCGCGACTTGCCGCTCCCGTAATGTTACCCTCTTCATCCACTACCGGAAACATTTCCTCTTGATTATCTGTCATCATTTCCAACATGTTTTTTACTGATACAAGAAAAGCGAAGAACAGTGATAACCTCCCAGGGGGGAGACTGCCACACGTTCTTCGCTATCCCTTAACTAAACAATACAATATGCAGTCAAATACTTATTTTTCTTCCAGTTTCTCATCAATTGCCGCAATCTTCTTCAGCACCAGTTCCATATCTCCCTTCAGGCGTTCAATCTTCCGGTTGATTTCAATCACCAGCGTATTTCCCTTCTTCGAAGCCGAGTTCAGGAAGCCCAGGTTGTTCTCATATGTCTGAATGTCATTCTTCAGTCCCTCGTACGTCCGCACCAGTTTTTCACGGTCGCGATACAGATTGTCTCCCTTGCCCAGTTTGGACTTGAAGCTGTTCAGTTTCTTTTCCGAAGCCGAGATATTCAGCTTGCCGAACAGTTTGTCCACCAGTCCGTGGAACTCGTTGTACAGACGGTCCTTTTCCTTGAAAGGCACATGTCCCGTGTTGTTCCACTCCTTGATCAGGTTGCGGGTAGTCTCTGCAGTAGCCTCATCCGTAGTGCCCGAAGCATCCAGGGCAGCCAGTTGCTTGATAATCTCTTCCTTCTTTGCCAGGTTGTCCACTTCTACCGAACGCTGTGAAGAAGTCGCCTTGTTCTTCTGTGCGAAGAAATAGTCGCAAGCTCCGATGAAGCGTTTCCATACCGCATCCGAATGTTTCTTGGCCACCGGACCGATGGTCTTCCATTCCTTCTGCAGCTTGGTCAATATCTCACCCGTTTCCTTCCAGTCGGTACTGTCTTTCAGCGCCTCTGCCTTTTCGCAAAGTGCCTTTTTCTTCTCCAGGTTCTCGGCCATGTTTTCCTTCACCGATTTGAAGAAAGCCGCTTTTCTTCTGAAGAACTCATCACAGGCAGCCCGGAAACGTTCGAATATCTTCACGTTCATTTTCTGCGGAGCATAGCCGATGGTCTTCCATTTGGCCTGCAGGGCCAGGATTTCCTGTGTCTTGTCTTCCCAGTCGGCAAATGTCTTGAACGTATCGTATTCCATGGCTTCCGCAATTTCGCAGATAACGGTCTTCTGGTCCAGATTATGCTGTTCTTTTTCCTTCAGTTCCTCGAAGTGCTGCTGATGACGGCGGTTGACCAGGGTAGAAGCTGCCTTGAAGCGTGCCCAGATGCTTTCGCGCAATTCCTTGGCTACCGGTCCGATGTTACGGAACTCCTGGTGCAGTTTCTGCAACTGATGGAAGGCAGACACCACATCCGGTTCCTCGGTCAGTTTTTCGGCTGCCTCACACAGACGGGTTTTCTGTTCCAGGTTCTTCTTGAAATCGTATTCGCGGAACTCGTTGTTCAGTTTCACCATGTCGTAGAACTTCTCGGTATACAACTGATACGTTTTCCACAGTTCGTTGACCTTGCCCACCGGAATCTGCTTGATTTCATTCCAGTCCTGCTGCAACTGCTTGAATTCGTTGTAAATCTTTCCCGTATCCTCCGTGTTGTCGATCAAGGCCTTCATCTTCTCCAGAATGTCCAGTTTTTTCTGCAGGTTTTCCTCTTTTTCCTGCTCCTGTTCTGCAGCCATCTTGCTCCGTTTTTCCTTGATGACGGCCATCACTTCCTTGAACGTATTTTCTTTGTCATCTTTTACAGGAGTAAACTCATCCGGATTTCCACCCTCGTCAATGAACGCTTTGCGTGCGGCCTCTTGCTCTGCCTTGTGCAGTTTGTAAAAGGTCTGTTTAAGTAAGTCTATTTCCTGTTTATCTGCCTGGCAAGGATCCAGACTGATTTCTTGCAAGCGTATTATGACCTCTTCTTTTGTTTGCTTAGGTACATAGCTACTGGTGTTCTCAGTAGTGCCGGCAGTAGGAACTGAAACTTCAGACTCGTTCAGGGCTGTAGCTTCGGTTAATGGGCGGTTTGTTTCATTTACTTCCATCGTATGTAGATTTTAAAGAATAATATTTTTATTAACAGGCTTTTATATCGGATAAGGAAGGGGATTATCAGGATGTCATGCTCAACTTTCTTGTTCGATATAGTATCTTGATTATATTCAATAGATACAAATTAAAGGAATAAAATCTGATTTTCATATTTTTTTGCCAATTTTTTTTCCTTTTAGGTTTCATATTTTTATCCGTGGAGGAATTTGCTTTCGGCTCAGGGAGTTTTTGTCTGCCGGGCGGGGAAAGAAAGGAAAACGGATAAAGGAAAAGATGTGGAAGAACGCCCTGAGGTTCTGTGGAGAACGGTTTTTTAAACGGAAACCCGGGCTGCAAGGTCGGACAACCTTGCAGCCCGGGTCATACGACCCGCGTACGGAGGTTGTACGACTTCCGTACGCGGGGTAAAGTATCTGTCGTCAGGCGTATCTGATTACGAAAGCAGCACGGTAATTCCCATATACATAAGCATACCGATAATGTCATTGGTAATGGCGATAAACGGACCGGTCGCAATGGCCGGGTCGATTTTCAGCTTCTCGAGCGTCATGGGCACCAGTGTACCGAAGATGGAGGCAAACATCACCACGGCAAACAGACTGATGGAAACCGAATAGCTGACCGTTGCGTGTGCGCCGAAACGGATGAAGTTGTAAATGTAAACCAGCATGGAAATGATGGTGGCATTGATCAGGGCTACCACCGATTCCTTCATGACCTGCTGCAGGGTGTTTCCGGCATCGAGCGAACTGTTGGCCAGTCCCTGTACCACCAGGGCCGACGACTGGGTTCCCACGTTTCCTCCCGTACCACCGATCAGCGGAATGTACAGTGCCATCTCCGGGTGCGCCGCGAAAGTAGCATCGAAGTTGCCCAGAATCATGGAGTTTCCGATACCTCCCAGCATACCGATGAGCAGCCAGGGCAGGCGGGCGGTGGTCTGACGGAACACGTTATCGTGCGATTCAACGTCCTGTGACAAACCCGAAGCCAACTGGTAGTCGCGTTCGGCCTGTTCACGTACCTCGTCCATCACGTCGTCTACCGTGATACGTCCCACCAGGCGGCCGATGCTGTCCACTACCGGAACGGCCACCAAGTCGTATTTCTCGATAATCTGAACCACCTCTTCCAGTTCGGTATCCACGTGTACCGATATCGGGTCCTTCTTCATCACGTGCTTCACCTTCGAAACCGACGGACTGGTAATCATCTTCTTCAGCGGAAATACGCCCCGCAGACGCTCGTCGTCATCCACCACATACACGTAGTAGATCTCGTCCATCTCCTCGGCCTGGATACGCATCTCGCGCAGACACTCGGGCATACTCCAGTTCTCGTTCACGATCACCATCTCCGTACCCATGATACCACCGGCCGTATCCTCGTCGTACTTCAGCAAGTCGACAATGTCTCCCGCCTGCTCGATGTCCTCGATGTGCGAAAGCACCTCTTCCTGCTTGTCTTCATCCATCTCACGGATAATGTCTACCGCATCGTCCGAATCCATGTAGTCCACAAACCGCTTGGCGATGGTTTCCGACGGCAAAATATCCAGGAAGTTCTTTCGGGCGTCCTCGTCCATCTCAATCAGCACATCGGCCGCCTTCTCGTTGTCGAGCAGCAGGTAGATCGAACGGGCCTCCTCGGCATCCAGTTCATTACACAATTCGGCGATGTCGGCCGGGTGCATTCCTTCGAGCACCGTTTTCAGCTTTTCCGACTCCTTGTTCTCAATCAGTTCCGAAACATTCTTCAATACTTCATTTTCCATACTGATCCCGATATTTTAATGCATGCGGAAGCGTATCCGCAGCATGGTTTTTACTCAAATTTAAGACTGATTATTGTTGCGCTGCATCCGCACTCTCTGCCAGTGCCTGCTCCACCCGGTTGGTCAGTTCGATGAAATCCTGTACCGACAGCTGCTCCGGCCGCTTGTTGAAGATAGGGTCGGCACTGAGCGGATGATTCTTGTCGAGGATGGTCGAGATGGAGTTGCGCAGGGTCTTTCTCCGCTGGTTGAAAGTCGTTTTCACAATCTGCTTGAACAGCTTCTCGTTGCATCCCAGTTCCCGCGTCTCGTTGCGGGTCATGCGGATGACCGCACTTTTCACCTTGGGGGGAGGGTTGAACACGTGCTCATGCACCGTAAACAGGTACTCTACCCGGTACCATGCCTGTATCAGCACGCTCAGGATACCGTACGTCTTGCTTCCCGGTCCGGCAGCGATGCGTTCGGCCACCTCCTTCTGTATCATGCCCGTGCAGCAAGGTATCAGGTCCTTATAGTCCAGCATCTTGAAAAAAATCTGGCTGGAAATATTATACGGATAATTTCCCGTCAGTACGAAGGGCTTGCCGTCGAAAAGCTTCGACAGGTCCATCTTCAGGAAGTCCTGTTCGATGATGTGGTCTCCCAGCTGGGCGAAATGCTCACGCAGATAAGCCACCGATTCGAAGTCCAGTTCCACTACCTTGACCTCCCGCTGCTTGGGAATCAGGAACTGAGTGAGTACACCCATCCCGGGTCCTACCTCCAGAATCGGCAGTTCCGGACAGCTGTCTACCGTATCGGCAATATCGCTTGCTACCTGCAAATCCTTTAAAAAATGCTGTCCCAAGAACTTTTTCGGTTTAACTAATTTCATTCCTCAATGTATTTTCTTGATGTAAACTAAGATTTATTCGGGCAAGATATTATCTTTGCATCGTGCAAAGTTAAGCATTAATCTTTAATAAATGATTAGGTTTTGGAACGAACTGATATAAAAAAACTGATGAGCAGGGCAATTCAGATTGCTTTTCCGCTATTATTGGGAAGCGCAATCCTGATATGGACTTATCATGGTTTTGACTTTGGGAGTATAGGGGAAGTACTCAGCGGGGGAATCAATTATTCGTGGATGTTGTTGTCGCTTTTTTTCGGTGTGCTGTCACACCTGCTCCGAGGGTGGCGCTGGCTGCTGGCACTGGCTCCGCTGGATGAGCATCCGAAGGCCTCCAACAGCGTCTATGCCATCTTTGTCTCTTATGCCGCCAATCTGGTGCTCCCTCGTGTGGGCGAGGTTTCCCGCTGCGGCATTCTGGCCAAATACAATGGGGTTTCTTTTTCGAAATCGCTGGGAACCGTCATTTCCGAACGGCTCATTGATACGGTGTGCGTGATGCTGATTACCCTGATGACACTGCTGCTGCAGTCGGGCACGTTCGCCACTTTCTTCCGGATTACGGGTACCGACGGGGCATTTTTCCTTCACCTGTTTACTTCTGTCAACTTCTATATCTCGGCGGTCTGCATTCTGGCGGTACTGATATTGGCGGTATGGCTCATAAGGCGGCTGGCTTTTTTCACCAAGGTGAAAGGAATCCTGCGGAACGTATGGCAGGGATGTCTGTCGCTGCGACGCCTGGATCATCCTTACCTGTATCTGTTTTATACACTGGGAATCTGGCTTTGCTACTTCCTGCATTTTTACCTCACCTTCTTCTGCTTCGGATTTTCCGAGCACCTTGACTGGGTAGCGGGACTGGTGATTTTTGTGGTGGGAAGTATCGCCGTCATTGTTCCTACCCCCAACGGGGCCGGTCCATGGCACTTTGCTGTCATCACCATGATGATGATGTATGGCATCAGTAAAGAAGAAGCAGGAATATTTGCACTTTTAGTGCATGGTATTCAAACCTTTTTATTAATTTTGTTAGGGATATACGGTCTGGTGGCTCTGCCGCTGACCAACAAGAAGCAGAAAACGGCCTGAACCGGAAGGAGGACGGGCCGGCAAGAAGGCATTAAGTGGGATTAGAATATATATTTTAGAATATATCAGTTCTTAAGTGAATCAGTTTCATTCAGACTTATGAACTTGACAAATTACAATCTTTAAAAATAAACGTATGAGTGAAATTCTTTCTCTGGCTCCACAGAATGTGTGGAAGCATTTCTATTCGTTGACTCAGATTCCTCGTCCGTCAGGACATCTGAAGAAAATACAGGCATTTTTGCTGGAGTTCGGCAAGAGTGTAGGTGTCGAAGCGTTTCAGGACGAAGCTGGAAATATAATTTACCGCAAACCGGCTACTCCGGGTATGGAGAACCGCAAGACGGTGATCCTGCAGGCTCACATGGACATGGTGCCTCAGAAAAACAAGGAAACGGTGCATGACTTTGAAAACGATCCTATCCAGACCTATGTGGACGGTGAATGGGTGAAGGCCAAAGGTACTACACTGGGTTCCGACAACGGTATGGGTGTGGCTGCAATCATGGCAGTAATGGAAGACAAGACCTTGAAGCACGGTCCGCTGGTAGCCTTGATTACTTCCGACGAAGAGACAGGCATGTACGGTGCGTTCGGACTGAAGCCGGGTACGGTGGAAGGAGATATCCTGCTGAACCTGGATTCGGAAGACGAAGGTGAACTTTACATCGGTTGTGCCGGTGGTGAAGACCTGACTGCTACCCTGGAATACCGCGAAGAAGAAACCGATCCGGAAGACGTGGCACTGAAAGTGACACTGAAAGGATTGAGAGGCGGTCATTCAGGTATTCAGATTGGCTGGGGACATGCCAATGCCAATAAGCTGATGGCCCGTTTCATGAACCAGGTGATTGCTTATGATGAGGCTTGTCTGGTATCTTGGGAAGGCGGTAACATGCGTAATGCCATTCCACGTGAATGTGAGGTGGTGATTACCGTACCTGAGACTGAAGTGGAAGATGTACTGGCTTTTGTAGGTGAATGTGAACAGGTATGGCGCGATGAGTTCGATACCATCGAAGACAACCTCAGCTTCACTGCTGAAAAGGTGGAATTACCGAAATACATGGTTCCGGAAGAAATCCGTGACAACCTGGTAGATGCAATCTATGCTTGTCCGAACGGTGTGGAACGTTTCATCCCGACCATTCCGGATACGGTAGAGACTTCTTCTAACCTGGCCATCGTGGAAATCGCCAATGGAAAGGCTGCCATCAAGGTACTTACCCGCAGCTCACGCGACTCAATGAAGGATTATCGCAATACGGCCATCGAAAGCTGTTTCTCTATGGCAGGTATGCACGTAGAACGCTCAGGCAGCTACTCAGGCTGGGAACCTAACGTCAACTCTCCGATATTGCACGCCATGAAGGCCTCTTACAAGGCTCAGTTTGGTGTAGAGCCGGCTGTGAAGGTCATCCATGCCGGTCTGGAATGCGGTATCATCGGAGCAGTGATTCCGGGACTTGACATGATTTCATTCGGTCCTACACTGCAGTGTCCGCATACTCCGGAAGAACGCTGCAACATCCCGACTGTGGCTAAGTTCTACGAGTTCCTGGTAGCTACATTGGAAAATACACCGGAAAAGAAATAATCCGGCTGGATATTATAAACCCGGCTTGAGGGGGGGATTTTCCTGACTCTCTGGCTGGCTTGAACAAATCTTTTGGTGGGTGAGTGGTATTTTCTCATCTGCCAAAAGATTTTTTATTTGTGAATGGAACGGTTGGTCAATAAGATTTCAATCTCTCCTATTTTTATCATATATTTGAAAAAAGTTATTTGTTAATGATTTTACTATGAATGCAAACATGACTTCTTTGGGGATAATGGGGTGCTTGAGTTTGTCGGCTGCAATGGCGGCGACACCTCCTCATATTATATTGATCATGACCGACCAGCATCGCGGGGATGCCTTGGGCTGTATGGGGAATCCGGTAATCTCACCGAACTTGGATCAGCTTGCGAGCGAAGGAACACTTTATACGAAAGGATATTCCAGCTGTCCGTGCAGTACACCGGCAAGGGCCTGTCTGCTGACAGGACAGTCGCCGTGGCACACCGGATTGCTGGGATATGGAAATGTGCCTGTAAACTGTCAGTATGAAATGCCGCAGATGCTGCGCAATCTGGGGTACTATACGTTTGGCATCGGTAAGATGCACTGGCATCCTCAGCGAATCAAACACGGTTTCCATGAAGTTTTGTTGGACGAAAGCGGCCGTATTGAAGATGAGAATTTTGAGAGTGACTATCGCAAATGGTTCCAGTTGAATTGCCCCGGAGGAAATCCGGATACGACAGGAATCGGATGGAACGATCATCAGGCAGGGATATATAAACTGAAGGAAGAGCTGCATCCTACCCGCTGGACTTCTGAAATGGCCTGTCAGCTGATACAGCACTATGACAATGCGTCTCCTTTGTTTCTGAAAGTATCCTTTGCACGTCCGCACAGTCCGTACGACCCGCCTCGCCGGTTTTATGAGATGTATGAGAAGGTAAATATTCCGGGGCCTGCAAAAGGAGAATGGTGTTCCCGTTATGAGCAATTATCGAATCCGGAGCAGGTGGCTACTGATGCACCTTACGGCAACTTCGGTGATGAGTATGCTAAGAATTCCAAGCGGCATTATTATGCCAGCATTACCTTTATTGACGAGGAAATCGGTAAGATTATCCAGGCATTGAAAGACAAAGGAATGTATGACAACTCACTGATTGTCTTTGTATCCGACCATGGAGATATGATGGGCGACCATTATCACTGGCGGAAGACATATCCGTACGAGGGTTCTGTGCATATTCCTTATATCGTCAAATGGCCTGCTGCCTTGCACATTGCTCCCGGAAAAGTCGAGCAGCCGGTAGAACTCAGGGATGTGCTGCCTACCTTCCTGGAAATCGCTGGAGGAGAGGTTCCTGCACAGATGGACGGAAAGTCCGTGTTGCAGCTGGCGAAGGGAGATACCAGAGGCTGGAGAGAATTCCTGGACCTGGAACATGCTACCTGCTACAGTGACGATAATTACTGGATGGCACTGACCGACGGAAAACTGAAGTATATCTGGAATTTTAATAACGGTTCTGAAATGCTTTTTGATCTGGAAAAGGATCCTCAGGAGCTGAAGAATGTGGTGGATAACAAGAAATATTCAAGCCGGATCAAGGTGATGCGTCAGGCATTGGTGGCTCATCTTCAGGAAAGGGGAGAGGAGTTTGTAAAAGACGGAAAGCCGGTTATCCGGCAGAAAACGATGCTATACGGACCTAATTATAATAAAAAGTAATTGCTTGGCACAAGCGTGTCAGACCGTATCGGTGGATATGAAAAATCCTCCCTCGCCAATGTACGGCGGGGGAGGATTTTTTTGCTTGTATGTCGCTGTGATTATTGTGCGGCCAACTGTTCCAGTACCGTGTAGATGCTGCTGCAGATACCGAAAAGGATGACTCCTGCGAAACAGATAGCAAGAGAAACCCGGGTAAGCAGGCTGCTCCGGAACGCCGGAATCGGCTGGTCGTTCGAAGTGATGTACATGGCTTTCACGATAAGCAGGTAATAATACAGTGAGATGATGGTATTGACCAATGCCAGGAAAACTACCAGCCAGTGTCCGGCATGGAAGGCCGAAGCAAAGACAAAGAACTTAGAGAAGAATCCGGCAAACGGAGGAATACCTGCCAGTGAGAAGAGGGCAAGTGTCATCACAAAAGTCAGTCGGGGATTGGTCTGGTAGAGGCCGTTGTAGGCATCCCGGTCGACAGTTCCCTGGTGATGCTGTTCTACGGTGCTGATTACACCGAAGACTGCCAGGTTGGCTACAATGTAAACTACCACGTAGTATACCAGTGAAGCCATACCCTGTGTAGAGGCTCCCAATACTGCCAGCATGATGTAGCCTGCCTGTGAGATACTACTGTAGGCCATGAATCGCTTCAGGTCTTTCTGCAGGATGGCGAAAATGTTGGCAATGGTGATGGTTACCACGATTACCACTTCCAGCAACAGACTCCAGTTGTCTGCCATCGGTGCAAATACCCGGAGAAGGATGTTCATCAGGGCGAAGGCAGCCGCTCCCTTGGAGATGACTGAAAGGTAGCCGCTCACTGTAGTGGGGGCTCCCTGGTAGGTATCGGGTGTCCACATATGGAAAGGTACAAGACTCAGCTTGAATCCCAGTCCGGCAAAGAAGAATACCATGGCCATGATCTGAAGTGGAGTACCGCTGATGTGAGCAGTAATATCACTGAAGTACATGGTTCCGCAGGTTCCGTAGATAAGTGACAGACCGTAGAGCATCAATGCCGATGAGAACATGGAGCTGAGGATGAACTTGGCTCCGGCCTCGGCGCTGTGGCTCCGGTATTTGTCGAAGGCTACCAGGCAGGCCATAGGGATACTTGCCAGTTCCAGGCCTACATAGAAAATCAGAAAACTGCCGGCACTTACCATGTAGTACATACCCAAGAGGGTAGAAAGGGTCAGCAGGTAGAATTCACCGGCCTTATGACGGGTGTCCGGGCGTGAGAGCCAGGTATCTGCCTGCAGGAATACGAGCAGGGTACCTGCAGTCAATATGGTTTTTACCACCGAAGTCATCGGGGTATTGTGGTACATGCCTCCGAAAGCTTCTCCGGTAGAAGGTATGAGGTTCAGGGCAATCTGAACCACCAGCAGGCCACAGGCCAATACCTGAAGAGGCTTGTGTGCAGGGGCTTTCATTATCAGGTCGGCTACCAGTATGATGATCAGGATAAGCGCCAGACTGATTTCTGCCTGCATGGAAAATAAATTGCTTATATCCATTGTTTTTCTTTTTTAATTGATTCGATAACTAAATTAGAGTCCCAGTTGGCTGATGATCGGTTCCACACTGCCACTGATGAGGTGACTTACCCAGTAAGGAGCCAGTCCCAGTCCGGCTACGGCAATGATCAGACAGATTACGGCAAAGCGTTCGTCCCAGGTAGCGTCTGTCAGCTTCAGGTGCTCCGGATTCTTGCAGGTACCGTACAGGATTTTTCCTACCACACGCAGGATGTAGACTGCGGTGATGACAATACTCATTGTCGCAATTACCGTACAGGTGCGGTGGAACAAGTCCGGATGCTGGAATGAACCTACAAATACGGTCATTTCTGCCACGAATCCGCTCAATCCCGGCAGACCGAGGTTGGCCAGACCGGCAATGACATAACCTACTGCCAGGAAAGGCATGATTTTCATCAGTCCGCTCAACTGGCGGATGTCACGTGTGTGGGTACGTCCGTAGATCATACCGATCAGTGCAAAGAAGAGGGCAGTCATCAGACCGTGGCTCAACATTTGCAGGATGGCTCCGGTGGCACTGACACGGGTCATCATCAGCAGGGCAAACAATACCAGTCCGCAGTGGCTCACTGAAGAATAGGCATTGATGTATTTCAGGTCGGTCTGGACAACCGCACTGAAGGCTCCGTAAACTACCGAAATCGTGGTGAGTACCAGGAAGAAATCTCCCCAGATGGCAGCTCCGGTCGGCATCAGGAACATGGCGATGCGGAAGCATCCGTAACCTCCCAGCTTCATCAGTACACCGGCATGCAGCATACTGACTGCGGTCGGTGCTGAGGCATGACCGTCAGGGCTCCAGGTATGGAAGGGGAACAAGGCTCCCAGCACACCGAATCCCAGGAAGATGGCAGGGAAGAAAATACGCTGCATCTCGGTCGGTATCTTGTGGTGGACAATTTCAAGAATATTCATGGTCTCTGCTCCGGCACCGTAGTAGATACCCAGGATTCCGATGAGCAGGAAGGCCGATCCACCCATCAGCATCAGCGTCAGCTTCATGGCGGCATATTCCTTCTTTCCGCTTCCCCATACTCCGATGAGCAGGTATATCGGAATCAAAGCCACTTCGTAGAACATGAACATGGTGAACAGGTCGGTAGAAATGAAGAATCCGAACACTCCGATGCTCAGCAGGGTAAACCAAAGGAAGTATTCTTTGGTCATGGGTTTCAGCTTCCAGGAAGCGAAGGTTCCGGTAAAGACAATGATGGCACTCAGCAGCAGCATGACTACGGAGATTCCGTCGACTCCTACCGAGTAGCAGATATGGAGGGGTGCATACCAGGAAATACTGTCAGTAAAAAGCATCTCTTCCGTAGCACCGGCATTACGCAGCCCGATGTAGGATACGGTGAGATATGCGGCCAGCAACAGGAGCAGGGAAGAACCTGCCACCATTACTCCACGGACCTGGTTCACGTTGCGGGCCATCCACAGTCCCAGCAACATCAACAAGGGTATTAAAACAAAAAGACTTAATAAGTTCATAGGATAATGTCTCTATTCTTAGTTCAACAATAAGATGAGTGTCAGCAGGATGATGCCTCCCAGGAACCACATGGTATAGCTCTGGATCTTTCCGCTCTGAATGGGTTGTACCGTTTCTCCGGCAGCGTGGGTGCTCCATGCCATGAAGTTCATGAACTGGTCGATGACGTGGCGGTCGAACCATGCCAGCGGAGTGGAAACGCAGCGGAAGATGATTCTCTTGGTCACGAACAACCAGATTTCATCCATATAGAAACGCTTGTAGGCGGCACGGTGCAGGGTGCTGAAACGGCTTGCCAGCTGTTCGGCTACCGGCTGTTTTTCGCGTGCATACATCCAGGTGGCGAGCAGGATGGCAACTACGGCCACAACGATGCTGGTAACAGCCACCTGAGTGTTCAGGCGAATGTCATAGCTTTCTCCGTTGGACGATACGAAATGTCCGAAAGGAATGAATCCTGCCACCAGGGTGACTGCCGCCAGGAACATCAGCGGGAAGGTCATGGTGAGCGGACTTTCGTGCGGGGTGTGGTGTGCATGAAGTTCTTTGTTTTCCTTGCCCCAGAAAATACAGTAGTACAGACGGAACATGTAGAAGGCGGTCATACCGGCAATCAGGGTCATGATCCATCCGATGGCGGGACTGAATGCGAAGCAGGCAGTCAGGATTTCATCTTTGGAGAAGAAACCTGAGAAAGGAGGGATACCTGCGATGGCCAGACAGGCAATGCCGAAAGTGATGTGAGTAATCGGCATATACTTGCGGAGACCACCCATGGTTTCCATCTCATTGCTGTGTACGGCATGAATAATACATCCGGCTCCCAGGAAGAGCAGGGCCTTGAACATGGCGTGTGTGAAAAGGTGGAACATGCTGGCCATGTATCCCAGACCACCTTCGTGCGGGTGCATGGCGGTGCAGACGCCCAGGGCTACCATCATGAATCCAATCTGTGAGATGGTAGAGAAGGCAAGCACACGCTTGATATCGCTCTGTACGCAGGCTACGGAAGCTGCATAGAATGCGGTGAACGCACCTACCCAGGCAATGGCATGCAGGGTATGGGGAGCAAATCCGATGAAAAGCGGGAACATTCGTGCTACCAGGTAAACTCCGGCTACCACCATGGTGGCTGCATGGATCAGGGCACTGACCGGAGTCGGGCCTTCCATTGCGTCGGGCAACCAGATATGGAGGGGGAACATGGCACTTTTTCCGGCACCTCCCACGAACATCAGTCCCAAAGCCCACGGCAGTACCATGCCGGCTTTCATCAGCTGTTCCTCACCCGGCGTAAAGGTGAAGGTCTGCATGTAGTATCCGTAAATCAGAATACCGATGAGGAAGCCCAGGTCGGCAAAACGAGTCACGATAAAGGCTTTTTTGCTGGCTGCAATGGCCTCCGGCTTGGTATAATAGAAACCGATGAGCAGGTAAGAGGAAACACCTACCAGCTCCCAGAATACGTACATCTGGAAGATATTGGTAGCCACTACCAGTCCGAGCATGGAGAAGGTGAAAAGTGAAAGGAAAGCGTAGTAACGCTGGAATCCCTTTTCTCCTTTCATGTATCCGAATGAGTAGATGTGTACCATCAGAGAAACGGTAGAGATGACTACCAGCATCATGACCGAAATCGGATCGAGGAGGATGCCCATGTCAATGTGCAGCGATTCGGTGAAGGGCAGCCATTGGAAATTCCATGGAGTGAGTGTTGCATACACTCCTTCGGCCGTACGCGGTGCAGTGAAGTAGTTGAAGGCTGTCAGATAACTGAGCAGTGTCACTCCTGTCAGTGAAAGTGTACCGATCAGTCCGGCCAGCCGGTGCTTCATATACATACCCGTCAGTCCCAGAATCAGGAAGCTGAGTATCGGAAGCAAGAGAATTAAAATCGTATATTCCATAATAATCTTTTAATTTCGTGAGTTCTGGGTTATCCTTTCATATCTGTAATGTCATCCGTAAGTACCTGCTTGATGTTGCGGTATACGTTGATGATGATGGCAATGGCCACAGCGGTTTCTGCTGCAGCGATGGCAATGCCGAACAGGCTGAAGAAGTGACCTTCCAGCTGGTCGGGGAAAAGATAACGGTTGAATACGGCAAAGTTGATGTTGGTGGCATTCAGCATCAATTCAACTGAAATAAGCAGTGCCAGCAGGTTCTTGCGGGTAAAGAAACCATATATTCCGCAAAACATCATGACCGTGCTGATCACCAGATAATGTATAACGTGTATTTCTAATTCCATAATGCTGAGGGATTTATTTTTCTTTTCGTGCGATTAAGATACTTCCTATCATACAGGCAAGCAGCAATACGCTCACTACTTCGAAAGGTAAAACAAACTGATGTTTTCCGGTGCCGATAAGCGCCAGACCGATTTCACGTGCCGGAAGTTCCACTCCCTGCGGAATCATGTTGAGAGCAAATCCGTTGGTGAATACCAGGAAGAGTACCAGTGCGGCACCTGCCAGGGTAGTCAGCAGTACACTGACAAGCTTGGCCTTCCGGATTTTGTATTTCATGTCTTTGTCCGACTGGGTCAGCAGGATAGAGAATACATACAATACCACAATACCTCCGGCATAGACCATCAGCTGTACCGCACCCAGGAAAGTGTATCCCAGGATACCGTAAAGAGCGCCTGTACCGAACAGAACAAACAGCAGATAGGTGGCAGCGCGCAGGATTTTACCTGTGGTGACTGCCAGAACAGAGCAGACTGCAATGGCTGCAGCTACTACATAAAATGCGATTTCTTGAAGTGTTATTCCCATTTTCTTGTTTATTTGGCAAGTGTTGAACCTTCGTGGTTGAGTGTCTGAACCAGTTTTTCTTTCTCGAATACGGCGTTTTCAAAATCGTTGCTGAATTCGATGGCGCCGTGAGGACAGGCATTGACACACAACTGGCAGAACATGCATGATCCTAAGTTGTATTCGTATTTGACAAGATATTTCTTTTTCTTGCCTTCTTCATCTTCCCGGGTTTCTGAGATGACTTTGATGGTGCCGTTCGGGCAAGCCATCTGGCACAGTCCGCAGGCAACACAGTGGTGCTGGTTCTCTGCATTGTGTACCATAATCAGCCGGGCACGGTGGCGTTCCGGAATGTGGAGCGTCGTGTGACGGTTTTCAGGATACTGTTCGGTGACCTTAGGCTGCCAGAATACTTTCATGGAAGTGCGCATACCTGTCAGCAGACTCTTTACTCCGGAAACATATCCTTTGATATATGAATTGAAACTACTCATTGTCTTAAATTTATTAGTCAGTTAATTAAAATACCCAGCCGAATACCTTGCAGACTGTCATGGCGAGCAGTACCAGCAGTGACAGCGGCATCAGGTATTTCCATTCCAGAATCAGTACCTGGTCGATACGGAGACGGGGGAAGGTCCAGCGTATCCACATCAGGAGGAAGACGATAAAGAAGGTCTTTCCTACAAACCAGAGTACACCGGGGATGTAGTCCATTACGGCGTTGAAGCCATCAAGGCCTGCAATGTGCAAAGGCATCCATCCGCCCAGGAAAAGAGTGGTTGCGATACCGGCGGTAATGAAGAGGTTCAGGTATTCTGCCAGATAGAAGAATCCGAAATGCATACCCGAATATTCCGTATGGTAACCGGCGGTAAGTTCCTGTTCTGCTTCTGCCAGGTCGAACGGGCCACGGTTGGCTTCCGCATTACCGGCAATCAGGTAGATGATGAAGGCTACAATGGCTGGCAGATGGCCTTTGAAGATGTTCCATCCGTTGGCCTGGTTGTTTACGATTTCCTGAATGTCCATCGTGCCGCTCATCATGACCATGGTGAGTACCACCAGTCCGATGGACAGTTCGTAACTGATGATCATCGCTCCGCTTCGTACCGCTCCGATCAGCGTATACTTGCTGTTACTACTCCATCCGGCAAGCAGAATACCCAGTACGCCGATGGAAGAAGCTGCCAGAACGAAGAAAATACCGATGTTCATGTGAAGGATTTCTCCTCCCTTGTTCCATGGCAGACAGGAGAAAGTCAGGATGGAAGCCAGAATCACCAGGAACGGAGCCAGGTTGTACAGGAAATGGTCGGACTTTTTCAGTTCGATGATTTCCTTGGTCAGGATTTTCAATACGTCGGCCGGTACCTGGAGCAATCCTCCCTTACCTCCTACACGGTTCGGACCGATACGGCACTGGAAGGCCGCACATACCTTACGTTCCATGTAGATCAGGATAATGGCCAAGACGGCATAAAGTACCAGAATGAAGACTCCGACTGCCAGTCCTTCCAGAAAAATGGCCAGCTCTTCGGGCATAATACTGCATAATGCAGCATGAATGGCCGTCAATAAAGGTTGAAGGTTATAATAATCTAAAAACATAATTACTAATTGAAGGGTTATACTTAACGGTCAATGTCTGGAATCACATAGTCCAGCGTTCCACCGATGGCAATCAGGTCGGCAATCTTGTTTCCTTTGCATACCGTATCCAGTGCATGTACCAGAGGAAGTCCGGTAGAACGGTAGTGCAGACGGTAAGGCGACTTGTCTCCGTGGCTTTCCAGCATTACCGCAAACTCACCACGGCTGCTTTCTACGGCTGCCGAATAATTGCCTTCCGGCAGTTTGATGATTGCTTTGGTCTTTACGCGGTATTCGCCTTCCGGAATGTTGTCAATCAGCTGTTCGATGATGTGGCAGGATTCCATGATTTCATCCATACGGACCATGTACCGTGCAAAGGAGTCACCTTCTGTATAAAGGATTTCCTTGAAGTCAACCTTGCCGTACATCGCATACGGATGATGCTTCCGCACGTCATTGGACCATCCGGATGCACGTCCGGAACCACCGGTCACACCCAGTGAGATGGCATCTTCCCGGCGCAGCAGTCCCACACCCTTCAGTCGGGTAGTGGCAATGACGTTTCCGGTAAAGATATCGTGATAATCCTTGATGACACTGCGCAGGTGCTTGATGAATTCTTTTACCTTACGCTGGAAGTCCGGATGAATATCGGCCTGTACACCTCCAATCATGTTGTAGTTCTGTATCAGACGTCCGCCGGTAGTCTCTTCGAAGATATCCAGAATCATTTCACGTTCACGGAAACCGTAGAAGAACGGTGTCAGTCCACCCATATCCATTACCAGACAAGAGTAGAACAACAGGTGTGAGTCGATACGCTGCAACTCGTCCATGATGGTACGGATGTACTGGGCACGCTCGCTGATTTCAATGCCTGCTGCCTTCTCGATACACATACAGAGGGCATGGCGGTTCTGATGTGCGCTCAGGTAGTCCAGACGGTCGGTCAGTGCCAGTGTCTGAGGATACGTAAGACTCTCGTTCATCTTTTCGATTCCCCGGTGGATGTATCCGCAAATCGGATCAACCTTGGATATGGTTTCTCCTTCCATTGAGGTACGCAGACGAAGCACTCCGTGAGTAGAAGGGTGCTGCGGACCGATGTTGACCACAAAGTCTTTCTGGTCGAAAACAATGTTTTTACGGTCGGCAATCGTACCGTCTGGGTTCAGGTAATATTCGTCGGTGATATCGGCATTTTCCTCATTGTCCATGTTCAGCGGGTTGGAATTCATGTCGTAATCCTTGCGCAACGGATATCCTTTCCAGTCTTCACGCAAGAAGATGCGTCGCATATCCGGATTATTCAGAAAGCGGATGCCGAAGAAATCGAATACCTCTCTTTCCTTAATTTCCGCAGTCTTCCACAAATCACAGACCGAAGGAATGAATGCCTGTTCGCGGTTGTTTACGCTTGTCTTCAGCACAATCTGCTGATGAGTCCGGGTAGACTCCAGATAATATAAAGCTCCCAGTCCGTTTTCTCCCCAGTCCATACCTACGATGTCGCGCAGGTAATCCATCGGTTCCTCGGGATCATGGCAGACGCGTTCGGCCACCATACGGAATGACTCCACCGGAATTTCGGCTATCCAGTCGCCTTGCGTAGAAATTGTAATATCGGCAGCCAGTCCGGAGATTTTTTCTTTTATATCCATGATTTTAATAGTTTATGCGTTAACGAACGTGCTGTTCGGTTTCGTTTTCTTTAGGCTCTTTTTCTTGGCGGTTCACTCCTCCGAGGAATTTTTCCACCTTAATCTTACGCTGGAGCTGCATCATTCCGTAGTAGAAAGCTTCCGGTCTTGGAGGACATCCCGGGATGAATACGTCTACCGGAATGATTTTGTCAATACCGTTCACTACGTGGTACGATTTGATGAAAGGTCCTCCCGAAATCGTACATCCTCCTACAGCCACTACGTATTTGGGCTCTGCCATCTGGTCGTACAGACGCTTCAGTACCGGAGCCATTTTATAGGTGATGGTTCCCAACACCATGATCATGTCCGCCTGACGGGGAGAGTTTCGCGTAACCTCAAAGCCGAAACGGGCCATATCGTAGCGGGCAGCTCCCAGCGCCATGAACTCGATGGCACAACAGCTGGTACCGAAGGTCAGTGACCAGAGGGAATTGCTGCGTCCCCAGTTAATCAGATCGTCCACTGTTCCCAGAATTACTCCGGCTCCGTCGCGGTTCAGTTCCTTGACCAGTCTTTCCAGATAGTCATTGTTCTTGAACTCTTCGTATTTCATGGAGCGGATCTCCGTCTTTTCTTTTACTCCCATTCCAATGCTCCTTTCTTCCAGGCATAAGCCAGACCTAAAATTAATATCACTAAAAAGAAACCGACACTAACCAGTGCGTAGGCTCCAACTTCTGAAACCACTACAGCCCATGGGAACAGGAATACCGTTTCGATGTCGAACATCAGAAACAGGATGGCAAACAGGTAATATCCTACCTTGAACTGTACCCAAGATCCTCCGCGTGTCGGAATACCGCATTCATAAGGCTCTCCTTTCTGTGGATTGAATGAGCGGGGAGCTATCAGCTTGGCAATGGTCATTGCGGCTACCACCAGGGCTATAGCTGTCAGAATAACGACAATAATGAATGTAAAAAACATATATATAAAATTTAATTTTTAATAGACACCCTATATGTAAAATGAGCAACGTCGGATAAAACGCTCTTTATCCGATACAATAAGGGGTAAATTCCTTATTATCAAGGGATTTTTCAGATGAGAATTTTCTCGAGGGTATAAATGTAGTAGTCAATTCTTTTACAGGCAGGCAGCCCGTTGTATTTTCCCGGCAGCATGTTCTTGTACATGCCATATTCGGAATGATGGCCCAGAGGCAGGATGGTGCAGCGCAAGGCCCATTTCATGTCATTGTTGCTTCCGCTGTGAAAAGCCAGCGAAACCGGAATGTCGGCATTGTCCGAATTCAGCAGAAAATTAATCAGGATATCTGTTTCGGAATGAGAGGCAGTGACCTGCTCGGTCATCTTGCTGTCGGGGATAATTTCTTGATTCGCAATTTCTTCGGAAAGGGTATAAAATGCACTTCCTATAACCTGTGTTATAAGAAAAAAGAAGATAACTGTAATTGTTTTTATCCACTTATCCATACCCTACCTACTGAAAAACGCTGCAAATATAACATATTTATTTTAAGTAAGGTACGCTTATCCCCATAAAAAATTAAATGGCAGTTATCGCACACGGTCAATTTGCGACAACTGCCATTTTATTGTCTTTCTGAAATCCGTAACGGATCAGTTGAAAAATTTTTCCAGTTTTTTGATCATCATACCCAGGCAGAATACTACTACATGGTCGTTTTCCTGGATGGTGGTATTACCTGTTACCAGGATACCTTCGCCGTTTCTGATCAGTCCACCGATGGTCGCCCCCTTGGGAAGTCCTACGTCCTTCACCTGTGAGCGTGTAATCTTGGAACCGGCCTTGGCAGTAAACTCTGCCACATCGGCGTCTGCGAATGTCAGACATTTTACATTCGATACATCCGCATCCAGCATCATCTGATAGATGTGACTGGCGGCAATGAACTTCTTGTTGATGACGGTACCGATATCCAGACTTTCCGCCATACTGATGTAGTCGATGTTCTCTACTTCGGCCACTGTCTTGCTTACTCCCAGTCGTTTGGCTGCCAGACAGGCCAGGATATTGGTCTCCGCACTTCCGGTCAGTGCCACAAATGCCTCTGTATTCTTGATGCCTTCCTCCATCAGCAGTTCGATGTCGCGGCCGTCTCCGTTGATGATCATCACATCATCGTCTACCAGTTCGGTCAGTCGGTTGCAGCGGTTGAAATCATTCTCAATGATCTTGGTATGCATGTACTCCGGCATGTACTGTACGGTACGTACGGCAATCCGGCTTCCTCCCATGATCATGACATTGCGGATGTCGGCGTAGTTGTCTTTTCCCGAGATTTTCCGGATGTACGGAATGTATTTCTTGGTCGTCGTAAAATACACCACGTCATTCAGCCGGATGGTATCGTCTCCTCGCGGGATGATGGTTTCGTTGTTCCGTTTGATGGCTACGATATGGAACGGAATGTTCCGGCCTCCCAGTTCGTGAAGCGGTACGTTCAGAATTTCTGCCGTATCGGTCATCTTGGTTCCCAGAAGTACCAGTGCTCCTCCGGCAAACTCCCACCATTGTCTGATCCAGCTCATTTTCACTGCATCTACAATTTCCTTGGCAGCCAGCATTTCCGGATAAATCAGCGAATGCACTCCCAGTCGGGCAAAAAACTCCTGATGCTTGGGCAACAGGTATTCATAGTTGTCAATTCGGGCAACGGTCTTTTTGGCTCCCAGACTGGTAGCCAGCATGCAGGCAGTCATGTTCTGACTTTCGTTGGGAGTAACGGCAATGAAAAGATCCGCTCCAGCCACTCCTGCTTCTTTCAGGCCGGAAATAGAGGTGGGCGACAGGTTGACTGCCATCAGGTCGAAATTATTTCCCAATTTCCCCAACTTCTCCTCATTTTCATCCATCAAAATGATGTCTTGCTTCTCTCCGGACAGCAGTTTTGCCAGGTGGGTACCTACTTCTCCTGCTCCTGCAATAATTATTTTCATGAATTCAGTGTATCAGTTAATGTATTATATATACTTTCTTTGTCGATTTTACAAATCCTGTAAAGGTCCTTGACCGGTCCGTGCTGGACAAACTTGTCGGGGATGCCCAGGCGTCTGACAGACGGACAGTAGTTGTTGTCGGAGAAGAACTCCAGCAGGGCACTTCCCATTCCGCCTTTCAGCACTCCGTCTTCTACGGTAATGACTTTCTTGAAACGCTGTCCGATTTCGTGCAGCATACCTTCGTCCAGAGGCTTCAGAAAGCGCAGGTCGTAATGTGCGATGCTCTTTCCGGTTTCCTCCTCACACCGTCTGATGGCCTCTCCGGCTTCGTTTCCGATGGGTCCGATGGTGACGACAGCCAGGTCGGTTCCGTCTTTCAGTTTCCTTCCTTTACCGACTTCAATGGCTTCCAGTGGACACTTCCAGTCGGTCAGTACCCCTCTGCCACGCGGATAGCGGATGGCAAAAGGTCCCATATCCGGCAGTTGGGCCGTATACATCAGGCGTCTCAATTCCTTTTCATCCATCGGAGAAGCAATGGTCAGGTTGGGAATCACTCTCAGATACGCCATGTCGAACACTCCGTGATGCGTCGGTCCGTCTTCTCCTACCAGTCCCGCACGGTCCAGACACAATACCACATGAAGCTTTTGGATAGCCACATCGTGGATGATGTTGTCGTATGCCCGTTGCATGAAAGAAGAGTAGATGTTGCAGAAAGGCACCAGCCCCTCCTTGGCCATACCTCCGGAGAATGTAACGGCATGTCCTTCGGCAATTCCCACGTCAAAAGCCCGTTTGGGGTATGCCTTCATAAGCATGCTCATGGAGCAGCCTGTCGGCATGGCAGGGGTAACTCCTATGATCTTGTCATTCTTTTCGGCAAGTTCCACCAGGGTAGTACCGAATACATCCTGGAACAAAGGCGGCAGGTTCTGGGTATCATTGACGATACGTTCTCCTGTTTCCTTGTCGAATATTCCCGGTGCATGCCAGATAGTAGCGGCTTCTTCGGCCGGCTTGAATCCTTTTCCCTTTTTGGTATGTATATGAAGCAGCTTCGGGCCCTTCATGTCCTTGATTTCTTTCAGTACCTTTACCAGGGCATGTACGTCATGTCCGTCTATCGGTCCGAAATAACGGATATTCAGTCCCTCAAAAATATTCTGCTGCTGGGTGATTACTGATTTCAGACTGTTGTTGAAACGGATCATGCTTTTTCTCCGTTCTTCATTCAGCCATCCCCACTGATGGAGCAGTCTGGACAACTTGTATCTCATCCGGTTATATCCTTCCGAGGTCTGCAGATTAAGCAGGTACTGTTTCATGCCTCCCACGCTCCGGTCGATTGCCATGTTGTTGTCATTCAGTATGATGAGCAGGTTGTTTGGGGTAGAAGAAGCGTTGTTCAGTCCCTCAAAAGCCAGTCCCCCGCTCATGGAACCGTCTCCGATGACGGCCACTACATGACGGTTCATTTCCCCTTTCTGGGCAGCGGCCACTGCCATACCCAATGCTGCGGAAATGGAATTTGAGGCATGTCCGCAGGTAAAAGTATCGTATTCGCTTTCAGCCGGTGAGGGGAAAGGACACAATCCGTTTAACTTGCGGTTAGTGCAGAAACGGTCCCGGCGTCCGGTCAGAATCTTATGTCCATACGCCTGGTGTCCCACATCCCATACAATACGGTCCTCCGGGGTGTGGAATACATAATGAAGTGCGACGGTCAATTCAATGACCCCCAGGCTGGAACCAAAATGTCCAGGGTTACGTGACAGTTCATCTATGATCTTTTGCCGGAGTTCTTGACAAACCTCAGGCAATGCATCTTCTGCCATGTGGCGCAAGTCTGCTGGGCTATCAATTTTGTTTAACAGTTCGTATGATGTAGGCTGTTCCATCCGTTTTCTCAAATATTAATTGCACAAAAATACGATAAATATATGTAATGTGTTTACATTTGTATCAAAAATAATGTATTGTGTTGGAGTATGGAATTTAGAACTAGGGTAGAATTACCGGAAAAGGGACCGGAAATCAAGCATTCCGACAGTTTGATGCTGTGGGGATCGTGTTTTGCGGAAAATGTGGGCAATCTGTTGACCGACAACAAGTTTTCGTGTGATGTCAATCCGTTTGGAATCTTGTACAATCCTTTGTCCATCGCCAAAGCCTTGCAGCAGTTGCTTGAGGAGAAGGTTTATGAACTTTCGGATTTGGAGTACCGTAACGGTCAATGGTTCAGCCTGATGCATCATACTTCTTTTTCTTCGGCCGACAGCCGGCAGACGTTGCAGTGCATCAATGAACGGCTGGAATCGGCTGCCCGTTCGCTGAAAACGGTAAATTGGATGATTTTTACATGGGGAACGGCCCGCGTATACGAATGGAAAGAAAATGGAGAAGTGGTAGGAAACTGCCACAAGTTGCCCGACCGCCTGTTTTCCCGCCGTCTGCTGGAAGTGGACGAAATCACCCGGTTGTATACCCCTCTGCTGGACCGTATCCGGCAGGTCAATCCCGGTGTCCGCTTTCTGTTTACGGTCAGTCCGATCCGGCATGCCAAGGACGGGATGCATGGCAATCAGCTTAGTAAGGCAACTCTCTTGCTGGCCGCCGATTATCTGTGCAGCCGGTACAGCGACTGTCATTATTTCCCTTCTTACGAAATCATGATGGATGAACTGCGCGATTACCGTTTCTATGCCGACGACATGCTTCATCCTTCCCCTCTGGCGGTAAAATACATTTGGAAATGTTTCTGTTCTTCCTACTTTACAAAGGAGACAGAAACCGTGATGAAAGCCTGGGAAGACATCCGTAAGGGGATTGCCCACCGCCCTTTTGATGCAGAATCGGAAGCATATCATCGCTTTTTAAGTCAAATTCTGTTAAAAATAGAGCAGCTAAAAGAAAAATTTCCGTATTTAGACGTGCAAAATGAAATAGAAATATGTCAAGCTCGATTGAAGAAATAGCTTCCATCTTGGGAGCCAAAAGATTAGGAAACCATCCCTCAACTATTGACTGGATACTGACCGACAGTCGTTCCTTGTGTTTTCCGGAAGAAACGTTGTTTTTCGCCCTGAAAACCAAGCGCAATGACGGGCATAAATATATCCCGGAACTTTACGTCCGTGGGGTTCGTAATTTTGTGGTATCTGAATTGCCGGAGAAGCCCGGTGATTATTCCGATGCCAACTTCTTGCAGGTAGGCGATACCCGCCGGGCCTTGCAGCGGCTGGCAGCCAAGCACCGCGAACATTTTCAGATTCCGGTAGTGGGCATTACGGGAAGTAACGGAAAGACAGTCGTAAAGGAGTGGCTGTATCAGTTGCTGAGTCCGGAACGCACCGTTACCCGTTCTCCGCGGAGTTACAATTCGCAGATTGGAGTGCCGTTGTCTGTATGGCTGCTGAATGAGCATACGGAACTGGGTATCTTTGAGGCCGGTATCTCTGAAATGGGAGAGATGGAGGCACTGCAGCCCATCATACAGCCTACGATTGGAGTGATTACCAACATAGGGGGGGCACATCAGGAGAACTTTGCTTCGTTGCAGGACAAGTGTATGGAGAAACTCCAGTTGTTCAAGGACTGCGACGTGATAGTATACAATGGAGACAATGAACTGATCAGCAGTTGTGTAGCCAAGAGTCTGTTTACTTCGCGTGAGATAGCCTGGTCAATGAAGGATAATGAACGCCCGTTGTATATTGAACGGATTGAAAAGGATGATAAAGGTACGACAGTCAAGTACCGCTACCTGGGCTTCAATAAGGAATACCGTATTCCGTTCATCGATGATGCTTCCATTGAGAACTCACTGAACTGTCTGGCGGTGTGTCTGTACCTGATGCTTTCACCTGAAAGCATTGCCGAACGGATGGCCCACCTGGAACCGGTAGCCATGCGTCTGGAAGTCAAGGAGGGAAAGAACGGTTGTGTACTGATTAATGACAGTTATAATTCTGACTTTGCATCTTTGGATATTGCGCTCGACTTCATGGCCCGCAGAACAGAAGATAAGGGACGGAAAAGAACCCTGATTCTTTCGGATATACTGGAAACCGGACAGCCCAGCAAATTGCTTTACCGTCAGGTGGCCGAACTGGTCCATAGCCGTGGGGTAGACCGCATCATCGGAGTGGGAGAGGAAATTTCGGCTGCGGCTTCCCGTTTTGAGATTGAAAAAGCATTTTTCCGTTCAACTTCTGAATTGCTGGAATCGGGACTGCTCACTTCTTTACGCAATGAAGTGGTGCTGATCAAGGGGGCACGCGCCTTCCATTTTGATGAGATTTCCGACCGTCTGGAGCAGAAGGTACACGAAACTATATTGGAAATCAACCTGAATGCATTGGTTGACAACCTCAATTATTACCGCAACAAACTGAAACCGGAAACCAAGATGGTGTGTATGGTCAAGGCATCGGCCTATGGAGCCGGTTCGTTTGAAATCGCCAAGACGCTCGAAGATCATCGGGTGGACTATCTGGCTGTGGCGGTGGCCGATGAGGGGGCTGACTTGCGCAAGGCAGGTATCAACAGTTCCATTATGATCATGAATCCGGAACTGACTGCATTCAAGACCATGTTCGACTATAAACTGGAACCGGAGGTTTACAGTTTCCATCTGCTCGATGAACTGATCAAGGCTGCCGGCAGGGAAGGGGCTTCCAGTATTCCGATTCATATCAAGATCGATACGGGTATGCACCGTCTGGGCTTTGCCCCTTCGGACATTCCGCAGCTGATTGACCGGCTGCAGCGTCAGACTGCCGTAATTCCCCGCTCAATCTTCTCACACCTGGTGGGTAGTGACTCTGCTACTTTTGATTCGTTTACACGCCGTCAGATTGAGACCTTCGAGGCAGCGGCCGATGCGCTTCAGGCAGCTTTCAGTCACAAGATCCTCCGTCATATCTGCAACACGGCAGGTATTGAACGCTATCCGGGAGCACAGTTTGAGATGGTCCGTCTGGGTATCGGTCTGTATGGGGTGGATCCGTTTACCAACAAGATGCTCCGTAATGTCAGTACCCTCCGCACAACCATCCTGCAGATTCATGATGTGCCGGCCGAAGATACGGTGGGATACAGCCGCAAAGGTCATCTGGACCGGGATTCGCGGATTGCAGCCTTGCCTATCGGATATGCGGACGGTTTGAACCGTCACCTGGGCAACGGTCACGGATACTGTCTGGTTAACGGACAGAAGGCGCCTTATGTGGGCAACATCTGTATGGATGTATGTATGATTGATGTGACCGACATTGATTGCAAGGAGGGAGATTCTGTCATTATCTTCGGGGATGATCTGCCGGTTACGGTATTGGCGGAACAGTTGAATACTATTCCTTATGAGGTGCTTACAGGGGTGTCAGCCCGTGTAAAACGGATTTATTATCAGGATTAGTCGGCGGACGGAAGAACGATTCTGCAAAAAGCTGTATCATTTCGGCTGCTTCGGGGATTGTTTCCGTTCAGTATTACATAAATAAGAGTCATGACTGACGTTGGGGCCGTGGGATTGCTTCAAAGTCGGTCATGGCTCTTCTTTTTTGACAGTATTTCTTGCTCCGGAATTTGGATGAGGCAGCTGCAGTGTGGCGGAAGGGTTGCAAAACGTAATTAAAATCCCCTTGTATTTTAAAAAATAATTATATTTGCATAATGAAAATATCGAAGTAGAAGAAAAACACATTCCAATAACTTTAAATGGATATATTATGGATCATACTTATATTATCGGTGAAAAAATACATGCACTCAGAACCGTTAAGGAAATCAGCATAGAGGCTTTGTCGGAACGTACGGGACTGACGGTGGAGCAGATTATCCGCATTGAGAACAATACGGACATTCCTTCGCTGGCACCGCTGGTGAAGATTGCCCGTGTACTGGGAGTGCGTTTGGGTACTTTCCTGGATGATCAGGCCGATGAGGCAGCCCCGGTGGTATGCCGTCGCGGAGAGGCCGACAATACCATCAGTTTTTCGAACAATGCGGTAGATGCGCGCCAGCATATGCATTATCATTCGTTGTCGCGCAACAAGACCGACCGTCATATGGAACCTTTTATCATTGATATTGATGCTCAGGAGGAACAGCAGTTCCATCTTTCGGCCCACGAGGGAGAAGAGTTTATCATGGTATTGAAAGGAGTGTTGGAAATCAGTTACGGCAAGCATACTTATGTGCTGGAACAGGGAGATACCATTTATTACGACTCCATTGTGCCTCATCATGTGCATGCTTTTGAAGGGCAGGGAGCCCAGATCCTGGCTGTCATTTATACACCGGTTTAATTTTTCGGCTTATGTTACAATTATCAGAACGTACGTTGGGCGACTGGCTGGAGCATTGGGCCGCCGTTACCCCCGATAAGGAATATATCGTTTATTCAGACCGCAACCTCCGGTTTACGTGGAGCCAGTTCAACAAGCGGGTGGACCATATGGCCAAGGGCTTGCTTGCCATCGGTATCACACACGGTACGCACGTCGGTATCTGGGCGGGAAATGTCCCCGACTGGCTGACTTTCCTGTATGCTTGTGCCAAGATCGGTGCGGTAGCGGTTACGGTCAATACCAATTACAAACAGGCTGAGCTGGAGTATCTGTGTCAGAATTCGGACATGCATACGCTGTGTATTGTAGATACGGAGAAGGATAATAATTTCGTGGAAATGACCTACCGGATGCTTCCCGAACTGAAGACCTTTGAGCGTGGCTATATGAAGAGCAAGCGCTTCCCGAAGATGCGCAACGTGATTTATATCGGTCAGGAGAAATTCCGTGGAATGTACAATACGGCAGAGATTTTATTGCTGGGCAATCATGTGGAGGATGAGGCACTGCTCGAAGCCAAGAAGAAGGTTAGTTGTCACGATACTGTCAATATGCAATACACCTCAGGTACCACCGGTTTCCCGAAGGGAGTGATGCTGACGCATTATAACATTGCCAACAACGGCTTTTTGACGGGTGAGCACATGAAGTTCACTGCCGACGACAAACTCTGTGTCTGTGTACCTCTGTTCCATTGTTTCGGTATTGTACTGGCTACGATGAACTGTCTGACACACGGTTGTACTCAGGTAATGGTAGAACGGTTCGACCCGTTGGTAGTATTGGCATCGGTGCATAAGGAACGGTGTACTGCACTTTATGGGGTGCCTACCATGTTTATTGCCGAATTGCATCATCCGATGTTTGACCTTTTCGACCTGTCAAGTCTGCGGACCGGTATCATGGCCGGTGCCTTGTGTCCGGTGGAACTGATGAAACAGGTGGAGGAGAAGATGTTTATGAAGGTAACCAGCGTGTACGGGCTGACGGAGGCATCTCCGGGCATGACGCATACGCGCATTGATGATCCTGAGGAGGTGCGTTTCACAACCGTAGGCCGTGATTTTGAGTTTACGGAAGTCCGGGTCATTGACCCCGAAACCGGTGAGGAGTGTCCGGTGGGGGTACAGGGAGAGATGTGCAACCGGGGATATAATACCATGAAGGGGTATTATAAGAATCCGGAGGCGACTGCCGAAGTGATTGATGCCAACGGTTTCCTGCATTCCGGTGACCTGGGTGTGAAGGATGAAAACGGTAATTACCGGATTACGGGACGTATCAAGGACATGATTATCCGCGGTGGAGAGAATATCTATCCGCGTGAGATAGAGGAATTCTTGTATCAGATGCCTGGGATCAAGGATGTACAGGTGGCCGGAATCCCGTCCAAGAAATACGGGGAGGCGGTGGGAGCCTTTATCATTCTACACGAAGGTGTGTCGATGAGCGATTTTGATGTGCGTGATTTCTGCCAGGGAAAGATTGCGCGCTATAAGATTCCGAAATACATCTTCTTTGTCAAGGAATTCCCGATGACGGGTAGTGGAAAAATCCAGAAGTTCAAGCTGAAGGATATCGGACTGGAGATGTGCCGGGAACAGGGAATTGAAATTATCTGAGCCTGATGCTTATATATAAGAACGAGAGGGTTGGTCTGTGGATATCGGACCAACCCTCTCGTTTTCAGGCAAGGGGATAGACTTGCTTTTCCCGTTGTGTGGTTTTGTCTTTTATTTAATGATTTTCACCAGCAGTTTCTTTCCGTGAAGCTTTCCTTTAGTATCAAATGCTTCCGATTTGATCAGTCCTACCTCTTTGGCATACCATTCGGTAATCCGCAACGTTTCTGTTTTCAGCAGAATCTTGGTACGTTTCAGGTAAGAGATCTTGGTACAGTCAAATTTACCGGCAGTTGTGCTGATACGTTCTTCTCCCATGTAAGCAGCTCCCGAGATATTTACCTCATTCTTCAGCATGTTGTTGATGTATGAGTATGAATAGTCGGGAATGGTGACTCCGGCACGTGCACCGTCTTTGATGATGAAGGTGTTGTCACCCTTGAACTTGATTTCTTCGGCCATTGCTTCACGGGTCTTGGCATCGTATTTGGCAGGGTCGGAATCCGATTTGATGTACGGTCCGTACATCAGGTCCTCCTGGCAAACCGTCTGACTGCCGTCATAGCTCCAGTTGTGCAGCGTATAAGAAGTATTGTTTTTGGTCTTGTTGGTCACAATCTTGGTCAGATATTGTGCCACAGTGACTCCGTCTTTGTTTCCGGCATTGTATACAGTAGTGGTTTCGTTGGAGATACTCTGTCCGGCTTCATCGTAATTTACATAATGAAGTTCCGTTTTGTTGGCCGTACAGAAGTATTGTGCCCGTACGGCAGTGCACAGCAACAGGGCTGCGACTAAGAAAAGGCTCTTTTTCATTGTGCTATTTTGTTTATTTATTTTCTTATTCACGCTGCAAACTTACAAATTTCTTTTCATACGTCGGGGGATACCGGCCTTTTTTCTTCTGATAACGATGTCTGACTGCAGAATGTACATCACCGGCAGACAGCAACCACGTAGAAAATGGACTGCCTGCCGGTGAAACAGGGAACTCAGCCGGCAAATATTTGTCCGGCCGGTTTATGTAATATCCTTTTAGAGAGTAGTAACAGGATGTATGTTAAGGCTTTTCGAGCTGAATGACTTCACTGACCAGATACACTCCGTCATATTCGGCTGCAAATCCGTCTTCCCATTGTCCGTCGTATTTCAACTTGAGCGTAGCCTTGACAGGTTTTCCGTTCTTGTTTCCTCCTGTCAGTTTGTTGTATTTTTCCTCCAGCTGACCGCTCTTGTCTACAATCCAGAATTCTTTGTCGCTGTTTTCCGGCTGGAACGAGCGGACTTCATGTCCGAGGCGTACCATTCCTGAAAGAGTGACAAGGCTGTCTTCCTGTAAATTTTCCGTGCCGGCAGGAGTCGCTGCTTCTATGCGGACAGAATCTGTGGCATTTCCGTCCTGCGCATTACCGGATTTCTGGTTTCCTGTACAGGCACAAAGTCCTAACATCATTAATAAAGCAAACTGTTTCATAAATCTAGTTATTTAAGTGATTAATTCTGTTGGGTGACATATTCAAGCACCACTTTTGATATCTTTCCGATGAGGGCTGCTGTATCAGCATCGCTCTCTTTCGAATCCTTGAGAAAAACAGCCAAGGTATACCGGGGACCTTCGGCCGGAAAAATGAAGCCGATATCATTGATTCCGATGAGTTCTCCCTGCGGATTCCGGTCGCCGGTTCCTGTCTTGTGACCGATGATGGTCCGGGAGTCCGTAATTGCTGCCGGCAGCCGGTCTTTTCCGGTAGTACAACCGGTCATGGTGCGGCGGATGAAGGTATAATAAGGTCCGGTCACTGTCTTTTCAGTAATAAACAGTTCCAGCAGTCGCGCAGCCGCTAAAGGAGTGGACCAGTTTTCGTAGCACAATTTCCATTCACGGTGCATATCGTCTTCGTTGGCTGTAATCCGGAAGTCTTCGATTCCCAGCGAGCGGATATATGCCTCGGTTTCCTTTGTTCCGATAATCCGGTCGAAGAGGATGTCGCAGGCATTGTTGTCGCTCCATTGCAGGGTATAGGTGAGCAGGTCGGCTACCGACAGTACGACATTTCCTTCCGGATACCGGTCACGCAGTGGACTGTATGTGTTTTCTTTTAATTCCTCTTTCCGGATGCACAGTGTTGTATCCAGGGAAATTCCTTGCCGCTGGAGGCAGTCGGCTACCGCCAGTGCCTGATGGAACTTGAACACACTCATCATGGGATAGTGTACCTCGTTGTGGAGGGCCAGAGTGTCCTCCCCGTCAATAATAAGGGCGATTCCGGCCTGTACCTTTTGTGTCTTCAGCAGTTCTTCCAAAGAGGCTTTAAGCCGTTCCTTGGGTGATTGTCCGCAGACGGTCAGAAAGGAACACAGCGTGGTCAGTAGCAGAAAGAATATTTTCATTGGGATAATCAAGATTAAATAAGTATTGCGAGATAACAGGATAATCGTAGTATCAGATAAAAATGGAGCAGGAAAGCAACCGGACAGAGACTCCGGTTGCCAATATGTCAGCGGGATCCTTCAGCCTGTTTGATGGCTTTCTGGTAGCAGCAGCGGCACAGCGGTTCGTATTCCTCTTTCTCGCCCAGCAGCACCCGTTTGTCGCTGGCAATGATACGGTGAGAGATATAGGCCAGGTCACCGCATCTTACACAGATGGCATGTACCTTGGTTACCTCATCGGCTATGGCACAGAGGGCAGGCATGGGGCCGAACGGTATTCCCTTGAAGTCCATGTCCAGTCCGGCAATGATGACCCGTATGCCCCGGTTGGCCAGTTCGTTACAGACATTCACCAGACCTTCGTCGAAGAACTGTGCCTCGTCGATGCCTACCACGTCAATTTCCGAACTGAAAAGCAGGATGCTGGCCGAAGAGTCGATGGGAGTCGACTGGATGGAGTTTCTGTCGTGCGAGATGACCTCATCGTTCGAATAGCGCGTATCGATGGCGGGTTTGAAAATTTCCACCCGCTGTTTGGCAAAGCTGGCGCGCTTCAGACGGCGTATCAACTCTTCTGTCTTTCCGGAAAACATGGATCCGCAGATAACTTCGATTCTGCCCCTGCGGCAGGTCTCCAGCGTATGATCTTCTGAAAATAAAACCATATATTCTATGAATTAGCGATTCTGTTTTTTATAGGTTGTGAATGCAAAAATACAATTGTTTGGGCAATATCCGGGCATGATTCTGCCGAATTTGTACGGAAAAGACGAATGAATATACAACATCTGTTAAATATTGGCAGAAATTCATTTACGGAAACAAAAACTTTTTACCTTTGCCTCCATTACATTGGATAATTGTATGGGAAAATTATATGTGGTTCCTACTCCGGTAGGAAATTTGGAAGATATGACCTTCCGTGCGATCCGTATTCTGAAGGAAGCCGACCTGATTCTGGCTGAAGATACACGTACTTCCGGAATCCTGCTGAAGCATTTCGAGATAAAGAATGCGATGCAGTCGCACCATAAGTTTAATGAGCATAAGACCGTGGAGAGCGTGGTCAACCGGTTGAAGGCGGGAGAAACCGTGGCATTGATTTCGGATGCCGGAACTCCCGGAATTTCCGATCCCGGTTTTCTGGTAGTCAGAGAATGTGTCCGGAACGGAATCGAGGTACAGTGTCTTCCCGGGGCTACGGCCTTTGTGCCTGCACTGGTATCTTCCGGCTTGCCCGATGAGCGCTTTTGCTTCGAAGGCTTTCTGCCTCAGAAAAAGGGACGTATGACCCGGCTGACGGCGCTGCAGGAGGAAACCCGCACGATGATTTTCTACGAATCTCCTTACCGTCTGGTGAAAACGCTGACGCAGTTCATGGAGTTCTTCGGTCCGGAGCGTCCGGTATCTGTATGCCGGGAGATTTCAAAGGTACACGAAGAAAGTGTGAGAGGTACGTTGCAGGAGGTCGTGGCACATTTTACGGAAGTGGAGCCCCGCGGTGAGATTGTAATTGTATTAGGAGGAAAGGAAAACTAAAATATAAACTCTAAACTGAAAATGAATATGAAAAAAATTGTTTTGTTTTCATTATGTACAGCAGCCGCACTGGCTTCCTGTGTGAATACGGGTAAAAATCAGGATGCGCTGCAGGCTCAGAATGACTCTCTGATGATTGAGTTGTCGAACCGTGATGCTGAACTTGACGAGATTATGGGTTCGTTCAATGCGATCCAGGAAGGATTCCGTGAGATTAATGAAGCGGAAAATCGTGTGGACCTGAACGGGGATGCCATCGAGGGACAGTCGAATGCCAACAAGATTAAGGATGACATTCGATTTATCAGTGAAAAACTGAAATCAAACCGTGAGCAGATTGCACAGTTGGAGGCTAAGTTGAAGAACAGCAATTACCAGTCGGCTCAGCTGAAGAAGGCTATCCAGAACCTGAATGCCGAACTGAATGCCAAGCAGCAGCAGATTGAGACTTTGCAGAGTGAACTGGCTGCAAAGAATATCCGTATTGCAGAATTGGATGAGGCGGTATCTGCTTTGAACCAGAACGTAGATGAACTGGCTGCTGAAAATGAAGCAAAGGCTCAGACAGTAGCTGTACAGGATAAGGCATTGAATACTGCCTGGTATGTATTCGGTACGAAGTCGGAACTGAAAGATCAGAAGATCCTGCAGCGTGGAGACGTACTAAAGAACAACGAATTCAACAAGGATTACTTTACTGAAATCGATATCCGTAAGGATAAGGAAGTGAAGTTGTATTCAAAACGTGCCGAACTGTTGACTACTCATCCGGAAGGTTCTTATGAGTTTGTGAAGGATGACAAAGGACAGTTGACGCTGAAAATTACTAATCCGAACACTTTCTGGAGTGTTTCACGTTATCTGGTGATCCAGGTAAGATAATCACTTAAACTGTTTTTAAATTTTTTATCCCTCTCAGGAGTCTCCTTATGGAACTGCTGAGAGGGATTTTTTGTGGAAAGTACATAAAAAAAGCACTCCCGCGCTTCGGAAAGCGGGGAGTGCCTTATGCTTATCAGAAAAAAGTTATTCTCTAACTTCCCATCCCAGTGCGCTGGCACCCAATACGGCAGCATCAGCGTCTTTCAACTGTGAAAGCAACAATTTAGTCTTGCCTTTGTAGATGTTCAAGACATTGTCTTCCAAAGCTTTCTGGATAGGTTTAGTGATGTAGTCACCTGATTTAGCCAAACCTCCGAACAGGATGATGGCTTCCGGACTTGAGAATGCAACGAAGTTAGCCAGTGCTTCTCCCAGGATCTTACCTGTATATTCGAAGATTTCCTGAGCCAGTTTGTCACCTTTCACTGCTGCATCGTATACGTCTTTTGACTGGATGTCTTCTACCGGAACGTTTCTCAGCAAACTTGGTTCTGAGCGTGCTACCAGGAATTCACGTGCTGTACGTGCCACACCTGTAGCCGAGCAGTAAGTTTCCAGACAGCCTTTTCGGCCGCATCCGCAAACACGTCCTTCCGGATTAACAATCACGTGACCCAGTTCTCCGGCAAATCCGTCGTGTCCGTATACCAGCTGACCGTTGATTACGATACCGCTACCTACACCTGTACCCAATGTGATCATGATGAAATCTTTCAGACCGCGTGCTGCACCGTAAGTCATTTCTCCGATAGCTGCAGCGTTGGCATCGTTGGTAAGTGCAGTCGGGATACCCAATTTGTCTTCAAACATGGCAGCCAGAGGAATGATACCTCTCCATGGCAAGTTCGGGGCAAATTCAATTGTTCCGCTGTAATAGTTACCGTTAGGAGCACCTACTCCCATACCTTTGATTTTTTCAGCTCCACCAAACTGCTGGATGAGCGGGAGGAGTTTCTTGCATACTGCATCTACATATTCTTCAATCTGAGTATATTGCTGAGTCTTTACAGAGTCAGATGCCAATACGTTACCGCGAGAATCTACTACACCGAATACAGTGTTTGTTCCGCCAATATCCATTCCCACAACATAGGGCTTTTCCATATTTACAGTCATGATATTATTTTGTTTAAAGGGTTAATTATATTGGCAAAATTATATAAACATTAAAAATAGAACAAATTTTTTCAGATTTATTTATACCTAATCGCCTCCTTTTTATATCTTAGCACTCTTGATATGAAACTAGAAACCATAACTCATAAGTGTATAAACTGAAAGTGGTATGATACGTCTGGAAGGAATTAATAAAACCTATCATAACGGAGCCCCTCTTCATGTACTGAAAGGAATTGATCTTGAAATAGATAAAGGTGAATTTGTCTCTATCATGGGGGCGTCTGGCTCCGGAAAATCTACGTTGCTGAATATCTTGGGTATCTTGGATAATTATGACTCCGGAAATTATTTTTTGAACGATGTGCTGATAAAGGATTTGAGCGAGACGCGTGCGGCGGAGTACCGTAACCGGATGATTGGCTTTATTTTCCAGTCTTTCAATCTGATTTCTTTCAAGAATGCCATGGAGAATGTGGCCTTGCCGCTCTTTTATCAGGGGGTGGGACGGAAGAAAAGAAACGCCCTTGCCCTGGAGTATCTCGACAGGCTGGGACTGAAGGAGTGGGCGCATCATATGCCGAACGAGTTGTCGGGAGGGCAGAAGCAGCGTGTGGCCATTGCCCGGGCTTTGATTTCGAAGCCGCAGATTATTCTGGCCGATGAGCCAACCGGAGCGCTCGACAGCAAGACGTCGGTGGAGGTAATGGATATTCTGAAGGAGCTGCATGAGAAAGAAAAACTGACGATTGTAATCGTGACTCACGAAAGTGGAGTGGCGAATCAGACGAATAAGATCATTCATATCAAGGATGGTATCATTGAACGGATAGAAGACAATATCGACCACAATGCCTCTCCGTTCGGCAGGGATGGTTTTATGAAATAACGCGAATACTATGGTTGATCTGATACAGGAGATTTACGGAACGATCAAGCGGAACAAGATGCGTACTGCCTTGACCGGATTTGCCGTGGCATGGGGAATCTTCATGCTGATTGTGCTGCTGGGGGCCGGAAACGGTCTGATTCATGCTTTTGAAAGGCAGAGCGGAAGGATGATCATGAACTCGGTGAAGATTTATCCGGGAGTAACTTCGATGCCTTATCAGGGATTGCAGGAGGGACGGAGGATCTCCCTGGATGACAGTGACCGGAAACTGACGGCTAAGGCTTTTCCCGAAAGGGTCATCACCGTGGGGGCTACCGTGGGAGCGGGTTCCATTGTCCTGACACACGGGAAGGAGAATTTGAGTATCTCGGTGGAGGGTGTGTTTCCGAATTATCCGGAACTGGAGGCGATTTCTTTAAAAGAGGGGCGCTTTATCAACCCGAAAGACATGAAGGAAAGAAGAAAGGTAATCGTGTTGCATGAGAAGAGTGCCCGTATTCTGTTCCCTGAAGGAAATCCGGTCGGAAAATTGCTGAATGCACGGGGAGTGGTTTACCAGGTAGTAGGTATCTATACGGACCAGAACAGTTTCTCTCCGGCAGCCCTGGTGCCGTTTACTACGGTTCAGCTGGTATATGGAAAGGGAGACAGTATCGATAATCTGACATTTACTACGCAAGGGCTGACGGATATGGTGAAAAACGAGGCCTTTGAGGTGGACTTCCGGAGAACGCTGGGCGGACATAAGCAGTTTGATGCGTCCGACGAGGGGGCTATCTGGATATGGAACCGTTTCACGCAGTACCTGCAGCAGCAGTCGGCAGCCAAACTTCTGAATATTGCCATCTGGGTAATCGGACTCTTTACCTTGCTGAGCGGCATTGTAGGGGTCAGCAACATCATGCTGATTACCGTGCGCGAACGGACACATGAGTTTGGTATACGCAAGGCACTGGGAGCCAAGCCGGCTTCGATTCTCTGGCTGATTATTTCAGAAAGTGTGGTGATTACCACCTTCTTCGGATATATCGGAATGGTGTTGGGCATCCTGGCTACCGAGTACATGAATCAGGTGGCAGGAAGTCATACGGTCAATGCCGGCGCCTTCAGTGTGACGGTATTTGAGAATCCTACGGTCGATGTCAGCATTGCCATACAGGCTACGCTGACCTTGGTGATAGCCGGTACGCTGGCGGGACTTTTCCCGGCACGGAAGGCAGTTAAAATCAGGCCAATTGAGGCATTAAGAGCAGATTGATTATGAAAAAACTGGATTGGGATACTTGGGAAGAGATATGGGTGACGATTACCCGCAACAAGACTCGCAGTGTGCTTACGGCATTCGGAATCTTCTGGGGCATTTTCATGCTGGTGGCCCTGATGGGAGGGGCACAGGGCATGCAGGACATGATGGCCCGCAACTTCGAGGGCTTTGCCACAAACTCCGGTTTTATGGGAGCCATGAACACCAGTAAGCCTTACCGGGGATTTCAGCAGGGAAGAAGCTGGAGCCTGGAAAACAAGGATGTGGACCGCATCCGGCAAATGGTTCCGGGAGTGGAGGTGGTAACGGCTACGGTAGACAACTGGGGAGTGAATATCGTGTATGAGAAGAATAAGATATCGGGTACCTTGAAGGGGCATTATCCCATTTATGACTGTATCGAAGAACCCAACATCATCTGGGGGCGTACGCTGAATGACATCGATGTGCAACAGTTGCGCAAGGTGTGTGTCATCGGTAAACGGATTTATGAGACGCTTTTCCCGGAGAAGGGAAATCCTTGCGGAAAATATGTGGAGATCAACGGTATATATTATCAGGTAGTCGGAGTGAACGCGGCTGTGGGAAACATGTCCATCAACGGACAGGCGGAGACTTCGGTGGTCATTCCTTTTTCTACCATGCAGCAGAATTACAACTGGGGTACGCGGGTCAATATGTTGTGCTATACCGCCAAGAAGGGATATACCATCAGTGAGGTGCAGAAGCAGATTGAGCAGGTAGTGAAGCAGGCGCATTACATTCATCCGGAAGACGAACAGGCATTGATCTGTGTGAATGCGGAAGTCATGTTTGGCATGATGGACGACCTGTTTACGGGAATCCGTATTCTGGGATGGCTGGTAGGACTGGGTACGTTGCTGGCCGGAGCAATCGGGGTCAGCAATATTATGATGGTAACGGTGAAGGAAAGAACTTCGGAAATCGGTATCCGCCGGGCAATCGGAGCCCGTCCGAACGATATTCTGTATCAGATTCTTTCGGAAAGCATGGTACTGACGGTGCTGGCCGGAATGGGAGGCATCAGTTTTGCGGTATTCTTGTTGAATGCTGTGGAACAGGCAACTTCCTCTCCGGGAGCCATTAATCATTTTCAGATCAGTTTCTGGGGAGCCATCGGTGCCTGTGTGCTTTTGCTGGTGCTGGGCGGTCTGGCCGGACTTGCTCCGGCGTACCGGGCCATGGCAATCAAGCCCATAGAGGCTATCCGGGATGAGTGAGAAACGAATGAAAAAGGCACAAAAACAGAAACTGGAGACTTGAATACTTGAAACGGACTCATATTAAACTTTGAATAAGACATGCAGACAATTCTGATTGTGGAAGACGAGAAGAGGGTGGCCGATTTGCTGAAAATCGGACTGGAGGAGAATGGCTATCAGACCATGGTGGCCTATGACGGAGCCATGGGACTTCGCCTGTTTCAGTCGAATGTGTTTCAGCTGGTCATATCCGATATCATTCTTCCGAAACTGGACGGCTTTGAGTTGTGTCGGGAGATACGCAAGCTGAACGAAAAGATTCCGGTACTGATGCTGACGGCATTGGGATCGGCCGATGACAAGTTGGATGGCTTTGATGCCGGAGCCGACGATTACATGGTAAAGCCATTTGATTTCAGGGAGTTGATAGCCCGTGTGAAAGTACTGTTGAGGCGGAGTGCGGAGACGTTGGCGGTACAGCCGGACCAGATTGTCTATGCAGACCTTTCCATCAACCTGAAACTGCAGGAAGTGAGACGGAAGGACATTCTGGTTAAGTTGTCTCCGAAAGAATACAACCTCCTGTTGTACATGGTGGAGAATGCCGAAAAGGTAATCAGTCGTGTGGAAATTGCCGAAAAGGTATGGAACACGCATTTTGACACCGGAACCAATTTTATTGACGTATATATCAATTACCTGAGAAAGAAGATAGACAAGGAGTTTGATACAAAACTGATTCATACGAAGCCCGGAGTCGGTTTCATATTCTCGGATAAGTTATGAAGATAAAAACCCGATTGACTTTGCAGAATACCGGAGTGATTGCTATGGTATTCCTGTTGTGTATGGTATTGATTTATCTGGTGAGCGAGCATACGCGCAGCCGGACTTTTTTTCACGACCTGAAGAAGGAGGCGGTAACCAAGGCGCATTTGTTTCTTCAGGAGCAGGTGGACGCACCTACCATGCAGTCCATTTATCTGAACAACCGTAAATTCATCAATGAGGTGGAGGTGGCTGTCTATACCACCGATTTCCGGATGCTGTATCACGATGCGATTCAGAATGACATCGTGAAGGAAGACCGGAAGATGATTGATGACATCTTGAAGAATCGGGAAATCGAGTTTTATGTGGGCGATTATCAGGGTGTGGGAATGCTCTATTCCTGGGAGGGAAAAACGTATGTGGTCACGGCTGCGGCCTACGATGGGTACGGATATGATAACCTGGGAGAATTGCGGAAAACCTTGCTGGTATTGTTCATCATCGGCCTGACCCTGCTGTTTGTGGTCTGTTATTTCCTGGTACGGGCTTCTCTGAAACCGATCCGTGACATTGTCCGCGAAGCAGAGAGCATGACGGCCCAGCATATTGAAAAGCGTTTGCCGGTAAAGAATGAGAAGGATGAATTGGGGGAACTGAGTACGGCCTTCAATGACTTGCTGGAACGGCTGGAGGTTTCCTTCAACTCCCAGAAGATGTTTGTCAGCAATGTCTCACACGAACTGCGTACGCCGCTGGCAGCCTTGATGGCCGAACTGGATCTGGCACTGCAGAAGGAGCGGACCGTGGAGCAGTACCGGACAGCCATGGAGAATGTACTGCAGGATGCACGGCGGATGACCCGGCTGATTGACGGACTGCTGAACCTTGCCAAGGCCGATTATCAGAAGGAGCAGATCAAGATGCAGGAGATTCGTCTGGATGAACTCCTGCTGGATACCCGGGAGTGCATTCTGAGGGCACATCCGGATTATCACATCGAATTGCTGTTCGAGCAGGAGGCGGCGGAGGACGACCGCATGATTACGGTCATGGGCAACCTCTACCTGTTGAATATCGCATTCTCCAATCTGATTGAAAACAACTGCAAGTATTCGGCCGACAAGTCTTCGTTCGTACAGATTTCCTATTGGGACAAGTGGACCATTGTCCGTATGTCGGACGACGGAATCGGTATGTCGGAAGTCGACAAGCAGAACCTCTTTACCTTATTTTACCGGGGTGAACAGGAAAAGACGATTGAGGGACACGGAATCGGTATGGCGCTGTCGCAGAAAATCATCCGCCTCCACGCCGGCAAGATCGGAGTGCATTCCGAGCAGGGAAAGGGGACGACTTTCGTCATTGAACTTCCTCACGTGTAGCCTCGGGAAGGTATATCTTGCCGTTTTTTTGCAAGAGCTGCTCTTCCGAAAGCAGGAAAGAGACCACTTGGTCGGCTTTTTCCTGTTCGGCTTCCGTCCGGGCAATCAGCTCGGCATAGGACAGAGGCTGAGCCTGCAGCAATCCGCAGATCTTCTCGCGCAGGTTGTCGAATTCTCCCTGCCGCAATCCGGAACGATGTTTCTCCAGACAGACATCGCAGTGACCGCAGTTGTGTTCGTTTTTTTCTCCGAAATAGCGGAGCAGTATCCGGCTCCGGCAGTGCAGGCTGCTGTCTGCATATTCCAGCATGGCATGAATTTGTTTTTCGTAACTGGCCTTCCGGTCTTCGTAGATTTCTTTCCGCGGGATGATGCGCGAGATATCCCTCCGCTCGCAACTGTAGATGATATATGGCGTCTTTTTACCGGGTATGTAATGAAGGATCCGTTTCCGGCTCAGTGATATCAGAATGTCGTACACCTGCTGGCGGGTAAGTCCGCTCCGTTGTGCCAGGGTATCTTCGTTGATGTACGCATATTCGCTGAAAAGTCCGGTGTATGAACGCAGCAATACCCGGATCAGTTTCTCTGCCTCGGCACTTCCTTCATGGATGCGGTAAAGCTCGTCGCGCTGCAGGGTGAATATCACCCGCGATGCATTGTCCTGTTCGTCGGTGTACTCCAGGTATCCGGCCTGAGTCAGAATTTTCAGGGCACTGTCTACCTGGATGGGGAAGTGCTTGAAATTACGGCAGAACTCATCGATGTTGAAGGCATAGGTACAGCCCAGGCCATCTCCCATTGCCATCTGGTAATAGTAGTTGATGTGTTCGTATACTTTCAGAATGTATTCCTTCGGGGGGAAGGTATCCGAGATTCGTTTCTGCAGGGCAGCCTTGTCGCTGCGGGCATACAGTAGTACGGCATACGCTTTTTCCCCGTCTCGTCCGGCCCGGCCGGCTTCCTGGAAATAGGCTTCCGGAGAATCCGGAAAATCCAGATGCACCACAATCCTGACATCGGGCTTGTCAATTCCCATACCGAATGCGTTGGTGGCCACCATTACCCGGTGGGTACCGGCAAGCCAGCTTTTCTGCCGCTCGTCTTTAGCGGCATTGGTCAGTCCGGCATGGTAGTAAGTAGCCGTAATCTGATGTGAATTCAGCAACTGGGCCACCTCTTTCGTTCCCTTCCGGTTGCGGGTATATACGATGGCAGATCCCTCCACGTGCTGCAGAATGTGTATCAGTTCCTCTGCCTTGTTTTCGGTTTTCCGTACGATATAAGCCAGATTCTGCCGTTCGAAGCTCATCCTGAATACGTTGGGTTCACGGAACTGAAGTTTTTCCTGGATGTCTTTCACCACCTCCGGTGTAGCCGTTGCCGTAAGGGCCAGTACCGGAACATCGGGCAGGCAGGTCCGGATTTCGGCAATTTTCAGGTAGGCAGGACGGAAATCATACCCCCACTGAGAGATACAGTGTGACTCGTCGACCGTAATCATCGATACCTTCATGCTTCGCAACTTGTTGCGGAACAGGTCGGTGGAAAGCCGTTCGGGAGAGATGTACAGAAACTTGTAATCGCCGAAAATGCAGTTGTCCAGCGCAATGCCGATTTCTTCCCGGCTCATTCCGGAATAGACGGCAGTCGCCTTGATGCCCCTTTCCTTCAGGTTGCGTACCTGGTCTTTCATCAGGGCAATCAGTGGGGTAACCACCAGGCACAGTCCCGGCTGTGCCAGTGCGGGCACCTGGAACGTGATGGACTTTCCTCCTCCGGTAGGCATCAGTCCCAGTGTATCCTTTCCGCTTCCGATGCTTTCGATGATTTGCTCCTGGATGCCCCGGAAGGAATCGTATCCCCAATATTGCTTCAATATGCGCTGATAATCCATAGTTTGAAAAGTAAAAAAGGCGGATGTGCTCCGCCTTTGCCATTAATAACGGTTGGGTTTGATATCTTCTATCTGCAACTGTATGTCCCCACGCTTGTGGGTATTTTCTTCAATGGTATAACAAATGTTGAACGACTGTTTGGTCTTGATGTACCTTGCCTGGGAGCTTTGTCCGAAGGCGATGCCGTTCATGACATTGTTCGACTTGTTGTCCACCAGTTCCAGTTTGATGTGCTCCTGGTCACGCCCTACCACCTTGCTCGTACCATAGTCGTACACGTTCAGCGTGGCGAAGATGGGTTTCAGGTTGTCGGGACCGAAAGGACTGAATTTTTTCAGGTCGAAGAAGAACTTCGGCGTAATGTCCCGGAAGTCCAGCTGGGCATTGATGTCAATCGTTGCATTTGTCTGTTCGGGCAGGATATGCTCGGTGACGTATTTTTCGAAACGTCGGGTAAACTCAGCGACGTTTTCGACCTTCATCGACAGACCGGCCGCATAGGTGTGTCCTCCGAAGTTCTCCAGCAGGTCACGGCAGTGCTCAATGGCCTTGTATACGTCGAATCCGGAAACCGAACGCGCCGAACCGGTAGCCATGTTTTCGGTCCGTGTCAGTACAACGGTGGGGCGGTAATAAATCTCGGTCAGTCGGGAAGCGACAATTCCGATGACCCCCTTGTGCCAGGCTTCGTTGTAAATGACGATGGAACGCTGCTGGTCCAGGCTCTCCAGGTTGTCTACAATGCGGTTGGCCTCTTCCGTCATGTTTTTGTCGAGGTCCTTCCGGGTTTCATTGTATTTGTTGATGAGATTACTCTTCTCCAGGGCCGTCTGGAAATCCTTTTCAATCAGCAGGTCGACTGCCTCCTTTCCGTTCTGTATGCGTCCCGAAGCGTTGATGCGCGGTCCGATTTTAAAGACGATGTCACTCATGTTGATTTCCCGCTCCGAGAGTCCGCACACATCAATGATGGCCTTCAGACCGACACTCGGGTTGGAGTTGAGCTGCCGCAGTCCATGGTAAGCCAGGATACGGTTTTCTCCCATCACCGGTACGATGTCGGAAGCGATGCTCACGGCTACCAGGTCCAGGAGAGGTGTCAGCTGACTGACATCGATTCCATTGTTGAGGGCGAATGCCTGCATGAATTTAAAGCCGACCCCACATCCCGAAAGGTGACTGTAAGGATAAGTCGAGTCAAAGCGTTTCGGGTTCAGAATCGCCACGGCCGGAGGAAGCACCTCATCGGGTACGTGGTGGTCACAGATAATGAAGTCGATGCCTTTTGATTTGGCATACCCTATTTCTTCCACTGCCTTGATACCGCAGTCGAGTACGATTACGAGTTTCACACCCGTTTCATACGCATAGTCTACCCCCTTTTGTGAGACTCCATATCCTTCGTTGTAGCGGTCGGGAATGTAATAGTCGATGTTGGAATAGAACTGTTGCAGGAACTTGTATACCAATGTGACGGCAGTGGTTCCGTCCACATCGTAATCGCCGTATACCAGGATACGCTCTTTCCGTCCCATAGCCTGGTTCAGGCGCTCCACGGCCCGGTCCATGTCCTTCATCAGGAACGGATCGTGCAGTTCACTCAATTGTGGCCGGAAGAACCGTTTGGCTTCGGCCGCAGTATTGATTCCTCTCTCTTGCAGCAGTCGGCAGAGAATCGGACTGATCCCTATGTCTTTAGCCAATGCCCTGGCTGCTTCTCTTTGTTCTTGAGTAGGAGGTTGATAATTCCATTTGTAATTCATTATATATATTTTTTCTTTTTTTCTGTTTTATGAGGAGTGTTTGCAGCTTGCTTTATCCGGCCCTGACAACACTCGGGCTTTCTCTTGAAAAGAAGGCCTATTCAATCTGTAAAATTAGGAAAAAAGAAAGAAAAAACGGCTAATCCCTGTGATTAATTTTCAGGGACCAGCCGTTTCCTTATTTATATTTATTCTATATTAACGAATTACAAGCCCAATTTTTTAGCGATGTCAGCCGGGATTGCATCTTTGTGAACCAGAATGTTCATGGTTTTGTAGGCAGCGAATGCTTTAGAAGCATACCATACACCTTTGTATTTTCCTTCAGTACCCCAAGAGTTCTTTACCATGAAGTATTCTTTTCCGTTCTGGTCTTTTGCGATACCGTAGATTACCATACCGTGGTCGTCAGTAGTTTCCCAGTTGTCGAAAGCTTCCTGTCTCATTTCCTGAGTCACAGTGATTTCCGGAAGCGGTTTGCTGGTCAGTTCTTTCCGTTTGTCCACTGAGCTCATGCCCAACCAGTGAGCCATGTCCGATCCGGTCAGTTCGGCACCTCTTGCAGCATCCGGACATACAGCGATACCGTCACGGGTGAATCCCTGTTCACTTACGTCGGCACCCCATGCAAATGTATAACCGGTTTTGATGGCGTTGTCCATTACCGCTACCAGTTCATCGATAGGCAGGTTGTATGACAGTGCGTTGCGCCAGTTGTCCTGTACTTCTACATTGAACTGAGTATAGAACGGATGATGTGTATAAGAAGTCAGTGACACGTAATCGTTCATGTTCAGTCCCAGTACTTCGTCGGCAAAGCTTCTCGGAGTATAAGTCTTTCCTTTGTATGAGAATTCTTTCGGACATTCTCCCAAGTAAGTGTCATAGATCGCAGTCACGCCATTTTTCCATACCGGTGACAGTTTCTTGTAGTTGCCTTTACCGATAGCCTTTACATAAGCCTCAGCTACGGCATCCAGTTCGTTGTGGTTAGGAAGAGAATCACCGTACATAATGCCTGGCATAGCTTCCTGAGGAACCATTCCGTATTTTTCGTAGCATACTACAATGTCTTCAAAGCTTCCGCCCGGAGCGAAAGAAGCGTCTCCGTGGTAGCGGACATAATTTACTGCACGTTCTTCCATTGTCTTGTGTACCACAAACATTTCAGACAAGTCAAACTCACCTTTTCCCTGACGGAGCAATTCTGCTTCCAGGAAACCGATGGCTGAGAATGACCAGCATGTGCTGGAGCGGTTCTGGTCTTTAATGGAAGTAATCGGGTTTTCCTTTACTGTAGTGAAGATGAAACCTTCTTCTTTTTTGTCTTTTTTCGGAGCTTTGGCATATACGCCGCTGAAACAAACTCCCAAGGCTAAAACTGCAATAAATTTGTTCATTTCTTTTGTTGTTTTTATTTGTTATGATGAATATTATTATGATTATGCATTCATGAACTGTTCCACTTCCTCAAGGGTAATCGGAATCCGTTTTTCTCCGGTGAATCTTGATCCGTCCGGAGTAATCAGGATATCGTCTTCCAGACGGATTCCACCGAAGTCCTTGAAGGTTTCGATGACATCGTAGTTCAGGAAGTCGGTGTGGAGATGTTCGGCTCTCCATTTGTCGATCAGGGCAGGAATGAAGTAACATCCCGGCTCGTCGGTAATGACAAAACCTTCTTCCAGGCGTCGTCCCATACGCAGGGAGGCCAGTCCGAATTGCTGCGACGGACGGACTTCGTCATCGTATCCCACATAGTTCTGTCCCAGGTCTTCCATATCGTGTACGTCGATACCCATCATGTGTCCCAGTCCGTGTGGCATGAACAGTGCGTGTGCTCCTGCGGCAACCGCTTCTTCCACGTCTCCCTTCATGATGCCCAGGTCTTTCAGCCCCTGAGCCAGTACCTTGCATACATCCAGGTGTACGGACTGATAAGTCACTCCCGGACGTGCCAGTTCGAGGGCACGGTCATGGCAGGCCAGCACGACGCTGTAAACGTCTCTTTGGCGGGAAGTGAATTTGCCTCCTACCGGAATGGTACGGGTATGGTCGGAACAGTAATTGGTGGTACTTTCGGCACCGGCATCGGTCAGCATCAGCCGTCCTGCCTCCAGTATGTGACTGTGGTCATGATTGTGCAGGGTCTGTCCGTTCTGTGTAAGGATGGTGGCAAAAGATACCATGTTACCGTACGAAGAGGCAATACCGTCCAGGACACCTGCGATATACTGTTCGGAAACTCCCGGCTTGCACAGGCGCATGGCTGCCGTGTGCATCTCGTATCCGATGTTGCAGGCCTTGTCGATTTCTGCAATTTCGCACGCTTCTTTTACCGAACGCAGGGATACTACCGCCTTGATCAGTTCTACAGATGCATGCTGGCGGGTCATTGAGGCACGTACTCCGGTCAGTTCTTCCAGCAACAGCATGTTGTCATAGCGGTAAGGAGGCAGGAAATGGATTTTCCGTCTTTGTGAGATGGCTTTTCCCACCATGGTTCTCAACTGTGAGAACGGAAAACTCTTCTCTACTCCCACGCGGGCTGCCAATTCCTTGACACTGGGCTGGGGACCCATCCAGATGATGTCATCCATGGTCACATCGTCTCCGAAGAAATACTCTTCTCCGGCATCGATATCGATGATTCCGGCATATCCGGGATGTGCATGTCCGAAGAAATACAAGAAAGAACTGTCTTGACGGAATTTATAAGTATTGTCAGGATAGTTGGCAGGGGCTTCATTGTTTCCTAAAATCAATATAATGCCGCTGCTCATTTTTTCTCTTAAAGCCTGACGTCTTTTCTGGTAGATTGAAGATTCGAACATAATGCTATCTTTTTGTCGTTCTTTGATTGGATTTGTTGCAAAAATAGGAAAATTCACTCAAATACTGATGATTTTAAGAAAAATAATACTTCTGCAGGAAGTGCGGCAGAAGTATTATCGGCTTTGTGCATGGTTTCTTCCGGCGGATATTCAGTTGCAAGCTGCAGTGACGGGAACGCCTCAGCTTTGTGCTCCGGATTATTTTTGATTCTGTTCCGGTGCAGGTGCCGTCTTTTCCAGGTATTCGGCCTTATACTGGGTAGGAGTCTTGCCGGTATACTGTTTGAACAGGGTACTGAAATAACGGGCGGTCGAAAATCCGGTCTGGTCTGCAATCTCACTGAAATTCAATGAGGAGTTCTTGATCAGCAGGATGGCCTTTTCCAGCCGGTATTTGTTGATGTACTCATTTGCTCCCATACCGGTAATTTCTTTCAACTTATTGTAAAGCGATGCCCTGCTGATACCGATTTCCTTGCACAAGAGAGGAATGTCCAGTTCTACATTGGCGATGTGTTTCTCCAGACTGTGATTCAGCTTTTTCATAAACTGTTCGTCTCCGGAGCTGAATGTGCTTTCATAAGGTTGTGGTAACACTCCCACATTATGATAATGGGCCTTGATCTGCTCCCTGGAATACAGCAGGTTGTATATCGTTTCCGTCAACTGGTCTATCTCGAATGGTTTTTCCAGATAGGCATCGGCTCCAAGTTTGTAGCCATACGATTTGCTCGTTTCGTTGCATTGGGCAGTGAGCAGGATAATGGGAATATGACTGATTTCAGTATTTTCCTTGACAGCCTTACACAGCTCAAATCCATTGATATAAGGCATCATTATGTCGCTGACGATGATGTCAATTTTTTCTTTTTTCAGAAGCTCAAGTGCCTCTTTTCCATCGGATGCGGTATGTACGGACTTGAATAGGTCTTTCAGTTCTTCCTGCAGAAAATCCGTCAGGTGCTGATTGTCATCTGCTATCAGGATATTCCATTGACGGAATTTTTCTTTTTCCATTGAGGGGGTAGGGGGATTGTTTTCTTCAATCTTATCCGCACCCATTAATTCATTCAGGTAGGCTTTCGGCTTGCAGGTCTTTTCGCTGGGAGTAAGGGTGGTAGGCAATTTGATGAAGAAGGTAGCCCCTCCTTCGTCATTGTCATAGGCTCCGATCTCTCCATGATGCAGCTCAATCAACATTTTGGCATAAGACAGTCCGATGCCGTTTCCTTCTCTGTTCGGGGTCCCCTGATAGAAGCGTGTAAACAACTTGGCTGAGTCAAGTCCCTTGATTCCACAGCCCTGGTCGGACACAGAAATTTTGACATACTGTTCTGACGGGAAAAGCTGAGTGCTCACCCGGATAGTGCTATGCTCAGGACTATGTTTCAGTGCATTGATCAGTAAATTGCTGACCACAATCATCAGTTTGTCCTGGTCGTAAACGACTTCGGTGATATGAGGGTCCAACTGGAACGAAAGCTGAATGTGTTTTTCATTGCCTTCATCCATGAAATCCTGCCCCGTCTCTTGAATCCACTGGTTCAGAGGGTATTTGTCGAAGATAAATTTGCTTTCTCCCACTTCCATCTTGCGTACATCCAGTACCAGATTAATCAGGTCCTTCATCCGCTGCGTCTGTTTGTAGATGCGTTTTAAGGTAGAATAATTCGAATCGTCGGGAGGCAGATTCTTTATCAGCCGGTTGAGCGGTGTGTAAATCAATGTCAAGGGAGTTCGCAGTTCGTGACTGATATTTATCAGGAACTGTACCTTCTCTTTATACACATTCTGTTTGTGAATGATCATCTCTTTTTCAAGTTTGCTTTTTTGGCGCTTTACAATGAAAAAGGGTATCATAATGAGTATCCCCAGGACGGTGGCTGCCCATGTCAGTGTAAACCATGCGGACTGATACCAGGGAGGGGTAATGGTCAGGGTCAGAACCTTTTGCGGTTGTGTCCATGTGCCCTCCTGAGTATTGTAGCTCACCCAGATAGGATAGGTACCGACCGATAATGTAGGAAGAACCAGTTCTGTAGAATAACTTTCAATGGAACTGTTTCCTATTTGGTATTTATAGATTTTAGTTCTTAAAATATCTTCACCAAATGGCATGATCCTGATTTTGATGTTCTTGCTGTTCCACGGTATCTGAACCTGCATCTTCTCAATGCGGTCCATCCGGTTTTCTCCCCCTATGGCAAATCCGATCAGGTGCAGGTTCGGTTCTGGGGAAACCTTCCGGGGCAAAGCCTCAGGGTCAGCACAAAGCAATCCGTTTACACCTCCCAGGTAGATTTTTCCAGAGCGGGAAAGCAGGCGTGCCTTGCAAATGTATTCGTTGGAGATAATTCCGTCCGATTCGTCGAACAGGGCAAACTGCCTGGTTTCCGGCTGATAAGTGAACAGATTGTTCTCCGTGCCTATCCATATCCGGTTATCTTTGTCGCATAAAACGCTGTAGACCTCGTGAAAAAGTGGAGTCGGTATACTTTCATACTGTTTGCTTTGCGGATGATAGGCCGACAGTCCGGATGAAGAGCCGATCCAGAATACTCCTTTGGGGTCTTGCGTGATTGCATTGATCTCATTTCCGTCATTGAACTGATAGATTACTTCTACCGCCTTGCTGTCTCTTTTAATCCGGTAAATGTGATATAAATCGTGCAAGTATATGCCTTTTTCGTTCTGTTTGATGGTACTGATCATTGTATTCAGTTCAATGGAGTCCGGTTTCTCGATGACTTGCAACTCATCTTTCCGGATGTCGTAGCGATATACCGGATTGCTGAATATAAGTACCGAATGAGGGGTCTCCTGGAATACATTTACCGACAGTCCGGTGTATTTCAGTCTTTTATTCAGACTGGGGATGTTGTCCAGGAACGGCCGTTTAGTGCCGGTTTTCTTATTGAATAAAAACAGACCTTTGGAAAATACGGAAATGATCAGTTCTTCCTGGCTGTATCCGCAGATGGACACTATTTTATCTCCCCATGTATTGGGATAATGCTGAAACGTTTCATTTTCCGGATTCAGTTTGTTGATTCCTCCTCCGTCTGTACCTATCCAGATTTTGTTCTCTACCGAATCTTCGTACAGGCAGAGTACGGTATTTTCACTCAGCCCTTTGTTGTATCCCAGAATGACTCCCGTATAGGTTTTCATAGAGACTTTCCGGATATTGATGAGGCCGCCCCGGTTGCTTCCGGCCCACATATCCTTGTTGTTCGGGTCTTCATGCAGGCACAGGATGGTATTGACCGGAAGAGAATGCTCGTCTCCCGATATGTGTTCCAGCACGGATATCTCTCCCGTTTCCGGATTAAGGATGTTGATCCCTCCTCCGTCCGTTCCCATCCATATCAGTCCGTCGCTTATGGTAATGTATAAAATGACGTTGCAGTTGAGCCGGGAATTCTCTGTGGTATAATGCGCAAGCAGTTGCCCGTCTTTCGAATAACACTTCAGTCCCTCGTTGTAAGGAGAGAGCCAGCAGTTCTGCTTGCTGTCTATTTTCATATCGAGGATGTAAGCGTCTTCACACAGCCTTATCGGGGTGATTTTCCGGTGCTGCAGATTTACCCGGTACATACCTTTCTGCCGGTCGATGCAGACTATTTCCTCGTCATTCAACAGCTGTATGGATTGTATCTGATATTTTTCGGTTGCCGGTAATGTGAGAATTTCTGAAAAGCGGTGTGTCTCATAAGTATATTTATAGATTTTCCTGAAACTTCCGAAAATAATTCCGTCCTTGACCTTGCAGGCTGACTGTGCGATTAAGGGATGTCCGTTGAAGGCAGGCACCGAGAAACGGTCGTAGTTCAAGGAATATTTTGCGATGCCTTCAGCAGTAAGTACCCATACCTGTTGTTCATCGTCTCCTATGATGTCTATAATCCGGTTGCTGGGCAATGAATCTTCCCGGTTGAACGCATTGTAAGTTCTGATAACCTTTCCGTCGTATCTGATAATGCCGTTTTGAGTGCCTGCCCATATAAATCCATTTTCTTCCGAATGTATGCAGTTTATTTTGGGCGGTATTCCATCTTGCAGGCTGATTTGCTTAAAACTATAGTTCTTATTGTCGGCTCCCTTCAGCGAAAAGCATAAGGAAAGCGTCAGAGATAAAATAAAAACTATCTTTAGTTTTATAAATCCATTCATAATTCTTGTGTTATTATATAAGCAAATATAGTAAAATAATCTGATTTAATGATTCTTAAATGAAAAAAGAAGCGGGACGCATCTAAAAATGGCTCATAATGCATCCAAAATTGAATATTAGTTGTTTTTGGAGGTTATTTAGCCAAGTTTGGAAGTCCCTTATTGTCTGAAAATCTAATTTTGGCCGCGAGTAGAGATACTCGCATGAGATTATTGTTAATTCCTTAATTATTTAATATCTATGAATTATAAAAACATTTCAAACATCGGAAAAAGTGCAACCTTGCGCGACTTGAAGTGTTGCAGAATGCTCCCTGTAGTATTAGGTGGCCTGGTGGCCGTAGGAAACCTGGCATCTGTATCGGCTGTCGGTAATGCGTCTACGATATCTGTTCAGCAACAAAACATAACAGTGAAAGGTAATGTGGTAGGTACGAACGGAGAGTCACTGATCGGAGTGAATGTGCTTGAAAAGGGGACTTCCAACGGTACGATTACAGACTTTGACGGTAATTTCTCCTTGTCTGTAGCTCCTGGGGCAGTCCTGGTTTTTTCTTATATCGGATATGAAAGCATTGAAGTACCTGCTTCACAGGCAAAGGACATGAAAGTGGTATTGCAGGAAGATACCAAAAAACTGGAAGAGGTAGTGGTAATCGGATACGGTGCCGTGAAGAAGGCTGACCTGGCCGGATCGGTTGCTGTACTTGATAATAAAAACTTCAAGGACCAGCCGGTAACACGTGTGGCCGATGCCTTGCAGGGACGTGTGGCCGGTGTGCAGGTAGAAAGCAGCGGAGTTCCCGGAGGTAGTGTAAAAATCCGTGTGCGCGGATCCGGTTCTGTCAATAAGAGCAATGACCCGTTGTATGTAGTGGATGGAATTGTACGAGAAAGTGGTTTGGACGGTATCAATCCGGAGGATATCAAGTCGATGCAGGTACTGAAGGATGCCTCTTCTACTGCTATTTACGGTTCCCGCGGTTCGAACGGAGTGGTGTTGATTTCTACAAAAACCGGTCAGGCCGGAAGAACCCAGATAACCCTTGATGCTTCTTTCGGTGTTTCGAATGTCTATAAGCGCTACGATGTCTTGAGTCCGTATGAATATGCTTTGGCCCTGAAGGAAGTAAAAGGTACTGATTTCTCTGAAAAAGAGCTGAATGCGTATAAGGACGGCACATCCGGTATCGACTGGCAGGATGAAATCTTCCGTTCAGGACTTACGCAGAACTATAAAGTGTCAGTGAGCAGCGGTAATGAAAAGACACAGTATTATATTTCCGGTAACTACATGGGACAGACCGGTGTGGTAATCAATTCTAAGAATGAACGTTATCAGGCTAAGCTGAATGTGACTTCCGATGTGACTCCATGGCTTCATGTCGCAGCCGATATCAATGCCTCTCACAGTCTTCGCAAAGGAGGAAATTTTGCTACCGGTAAGGAAAATCCGATCTGGATTGCGCTGAACTATTCGCCTACCATGACGATGATGGATGACAACGGCAACTACAATAAGGACCAGTATAATGCCATTGCCAGCAATCCGGTGGGTATTTTGAATCTGCACGGAGGAGAAACCATGGCGAATGTCCTGAACGGTTATGTTGACCTTCGTTTTAATCTGCTGAAAGGGCTGACGTTTACTTCTACAAACGGTCTGGATTACAACGATACGAAATCTTACTCATTTTCTTCTACCCGTGTGAATCCAAGTAACGGAATGGGCAATACCGACCTGTACAGTATGATGCTGCAGAGTTCAAACAACCTTACTTACATGGGGCAGTGGAACAAGCACTCTCTGACCGCAACGGCTGTATATGAGGTGACAAAGCGCCAGGAACGTACCATGGGAATTTCCGGCAAAAACCTGTTGACGGAAAGTGTAGGATGGTGGGATGTCAATATGTCACAGAGTATTTCGGCCAGTAACGGAATTACGGAATGGGCATTGATGTCTGGAGTAGGACGTGTATTGTATAATTACGACGAGCGTTACTTGCTGACTGCGACTTTCCGTGCCGACGGTTCTTCCCGCTTCAGTAAAAACAAATGGGGATATTTCCCTTCAATTGCTGCTGCATGGACCATCAGTAATGAGAAGTTCATGAGAAACGTATCAGCGATACAGGATTTGAAAATCCGTTCCAGCTATGGTATCGTGGGTAACCAGGCCATTAACCCGTATTCTACTTTGGGATTGATGGCAAAACTGAAATACAATTTCGGTACTGCCAATGATTATACCGGATATTGGGCTGCGGATATTGCGACTCCAGAACTGACTTGGGAAAAGACCCGCCAGTTTGATTTGGGAGTAGATTTCTCTCTGTTTGACCGTCGTCTGAATGTAAGTGTGGATTATTTTAATAAACGGACTACGGATGCCTTGCTGCAGAAAACCGTGCCGGGATATAAGGGTGGCTCTACTTATTGGGTAAACGACGGTGAAATCAGTAATAAGGGTGTGGATATCTCTATCAATGCAGCCCTGATTCAGAATAAGAATTTCAGTTGGTCGACTACATTGAACGGAACTTATCTTAAAAACAAGGTAGAAAAGCTGGCTGGAGGTGAGAACGACTTCTTCTTCGGTTCCAAACCGGCTGCCGGAATGGTGGATGAGGCGACCATCATCAAACCGGGATATGCAATCGGTTCGTTCTACGGATATGAATGGACCGGACTGGATAAAAACGGAAATGATACTTATCTGGACCGTGACAACAACGGAGTCATTGATGGTTCCGACCGTACCGTAATCGGTAAGGCAACGCCTGACTTCACTTTCGGATGGAACAATACCTTGACTTACAAGAACTGGGACCTGAATGTATTTGTGAACGGATCGTTTGGGGCACAGCGCCTGAATCTGGTTCGTTTTACCATGGCTTCCATGGTGGGAGACTCCCGTTTCGTGACATTGAGAGAGGCTTATTTCAACGGTTTCGATAAGGTCGGCCAGGGTGCTGAATATCCGAGTCTGACCGGTTCGGGCAACAATTATCAGGCTGTATCTACCAAATGGATGGAAAATGCAGATTACGTCCGTCTGGAAAACATCAGTCTGTCGTATACCTTCCCCCGCTCAATGACCAAGTTTGCCGATATCCGTTTGTCGTTCAGCTGTCAGAACCTGTTCACGATTACAGGATATAAAGGATTGGATCCGGCCGGTTCTACCTTCTCGACTTCGAATGTCGATGTGGATGCCGGTATTGATATGGGAGCTTATCCTACTCCAAGAACCTTTACGTTTGGAGTACGTATGAATTTCTAATTTATAAATCGAATTGTAGCTTATTATATAGTTGAAGTATGAAAAATAATATATTGTTAGGATGTCTGTTGTCTGCAGCAGTCTTGTCTACTTCCTGCAGTGATTTTCTGGATGAAAAGCCTCAGGGTATGTTGATTCCTGAGAATTATTTCTCCACTCAGGATGAATTGAACATGAGTGTATATGCATTGTATAATAAAGTAAACGCTTCGCAGACTTTTACGAATATGCAATATCCTCACTGGCAGGGGGATGATATTACTACCAATCCGGGAAGTAACAAGCAGGCTGCTGCCGAATTGGATAGGTTTGCTCCGACTAATTCCAATAAAGGAGTGAAGGACTGCTGGAACCGTCATTATGAAATTATCAAGGCTGCCAACATGATCATTAACAATGGTGGAAAAACCCCGACCACGGAAGAGGAAAAGAATGTGGCAATCGGTCAGGCGCGCTATTGGAGAGCCTATGCTTATTTCACCTTAGTCCGTCTGTTCGGACCACTGCCAATGAATATGGATAACGTAAATGATGATTTTACGCTGGAACTTTCACCGGTAGAAACGGTTTATAAGTATATTCTGGAGGATCTGGAGGCCGCTGAAAGTCTTCCGTCATCTTATTCGGCTGCTCCCCGTTTCATGAATGGAGTCAATGTGTATGTGACGCAGCAGGCAGTCAAGTCGACTCTGGCGGCGGTATACATGGCAATGGCAGGATGGCCTTTGAACAAAGGGGCAGAATATTATGCAAAAGCTGCAGATAAAGCATTGGAGGTTATCAGCAAAGAGAGTGAATACGGCCTGGAACTGGACAATGATTATAAGAATGTGTATGCCATGAGCAACAATTATAATAAAGAAACGGTTCTGGGAATTAACTACTCACCGATTGTAGACTGGTCTCAGGACTCGCAGCTCACTTCTTGTAATGTGTTTGAGTCTCTTGGTGGCTGGGGAGACGGCTGGGGTGAAATCCGTTTTTGGAAACGTTTCCCGGAAGGCCCTCGTAAAGATGCCACTTATGATCCGAAAATCCTGTTGACAGACGGAACACTGGTAAACTGGTGGGACAAAAAGCCGGATGGCACTCCTTATGTCAATGAATATCATCCGATGTTCAGCGTATTTACTGTCAACTGGGATCCGGTAACCAAAAAGAACATCGATGCTCCTTATGATTATAAATTACCTAAAAGCCAGAATATGTGTAACGGACACCGTCATCGCCTGATCCGTTATTCTGAAGTCCTTTTGTGGTACGCTGAGGCTGCAGCACGTAGTGGAAAGGGAGACATGGCAATGGCTAAACAATGCTTGAAGCGTGTAAGAGCCCGCGCAGTCAATTCCGACCAGGTGAATACGGTAGATGGAGTAGCCATCGACAACATGTCCAACGAGCAGCTGGCTAATGCAGCTTATCAGGAACATGGATGGGAAGTGGCCGGTTACTGGGTAGCACTGGTTACCCGTCGCAGCGACCAGTTCCGCATGAATGAGTTGAAGAATACATTCGCAGAACGTGCAGAGAATGCGCCTGTGGAAATAGTCTCCGGGGTGACTGCAACCGAAGGAGTCTTGCTTGTCAATAAGACCTGGAACGACGATCTGATGTATTTGCCTTATCCGGATACGGATTCACAGAAAAATCCGAATTTGAGACGTTGATATAATCCGGTAATGTCCACCGGTCATCTCTTGAAAAGGACACTCATAGAAAATAGAAATTAGTGCTCATCTTATCAAAAGAGCTGCATCTACATTTATGTATGATGCGGCTCTTTTTTTTGTCTGTCGGGGTAGCCGTAGGTGTAACGGTTGATTCCCTCTGACTTTCAACAACCGGCAGCACATGAAAAATACGCTGTACAGTCATGTCAGAAAACAAACTTCAGTTTTGTTTTCTTGGTATGAAGAAAATCGCTATATTGGAAAAGAAAATAAAATGGAATAATTTCTGAAATGAATTTACTAAAAAGTTATCTTTGCATGTCTAAATTCTTGTAGCCTATGGATTGGGATATTAAAAACACTGGTTTGGTCCTTGAAGGAGGAGGTATGCGTGGCGTATTTACCTGTGGCGTATTGGATTACTTTATGGAACAGGGGATCGAATTCCCTTATGCAATTGGCGTTTCTGCCGGAGCTTGTAACGGACTTTCTTATCTGTCTCATCAGAAAGGCAGAGCCAAATACAGTAACATCGATCTGTTGGATAAATACCATTATATCGGACTGAAATACCTTTGGTATCAGCACAGTATTCTGGATCAGCGTCTGCTGTATGAACTTTTCCCGGAAGAGATACTTCCGTATGACTATGAGGCTTATTTCCGGAATCCTACCCGTTTCGAGATGGTGACCACCAACTGTGTGACGGGACGTGCCTGCTACCTGGAGGAGAAAAAAGACAAGTTCCGGTTGCTGGCCATTGCCAAGGCTTCCAGCAGTCTGCCTTATGTCTGTCCCATCACTTACGTGGACGGTAAACCGATGCTGGACGGTGGAATCATCGATTCCATTCCTGTCTTGAGGGCCATGGAACAGGGATATGAACATAATGTGGTGGTGCTGACCCGTAACAGGGAATACCGGAAATCGGAAAAGGACATCAAGGTGCCCCGTTTCATCTATACCCGCTATCCTCGTCTGAGAGTGGTATTGAGTAATCGCTGCAAGGTATATAACCAGCAGCTGGAAATGGTGGAGCGTTTGGAAGATGAGGGCAAGATCATTGCAATCAGACCCGAGAAGCCGGTTCAGGTAGACCGCATAGAACGGGATACGAAGAAGCTGACAGCCCTGTATGAGGAAGGATATGCCTGTGCGGAGAAGGTCATGACTTCCGCTTTTGGTAGCAAATGATAAATTGCGGATAGACAGAGTGACGCTTGTGGAAAGCGGTCATAATTGATGTGGAAGTTTTTTATATCGATTGTTGATATATCCTGATGAAAAAGGCCGTTCCTGCTGGAACGGCCTTTTCGTTTATAGTATCATAACTTATTTTGCAAAGCTTACTGCGCGGGTTTCGCGGATTACCGTAATCTTCACCTGTCCCGGATAAGTCATCTCATCCTGAATCTTCTTGGCGATTTCGGTAGACAGGCTTTCTGTCTGCTTGTCGTCAATCTTGTCGGCACCTACGATGACACGCAACTCACGGCCTGCCTGGATGGCATACGTCTTGGTGACTCCCGGATAAGACATAGCCAACTGTTCCAGGTCATTCAGACGCTTGATGTAGGCTTCTACAATTTCGCGGCGAGCTCCCGGACGGGCTCCTGAGATTGCGTCACAAACCTGTACGATAGGAGCCAGCAAGCTGGTCATTTCCACTTCGTCGTGGTGAGCACCGATAGCGTTGCAGATGTCAGCTTTTTCCTTATACTTCTCAGCCAGCTTCATACCCAGCAGTGCGTGCGGCAATTCCGGTTCTTCATCGGGCACCTTACCGATATCATGCAACAGACCGGCACGTTTTGCCTTTTTGGGGTTCAGACCCAGCTCAGAGGCCATCACGGCACACAGATTGGCTGTTTCACGCGCATGCTGCAGCAAGTTCTGACCATATGAAGAACGGTATTTCATCTTACCGATGATACGGATCAGTTCCGGATGCAGACCATGGATACCCAGGTCGATGGTAGTACGTTTACCGGTTTCGATGATTTCGTCTTCTACCTGCTTGCGTACCTTGGCTACCACCTCTTCGATGCGGGCCGGATGGATACGTCCGTCGGTTACCAGCTGGTGCAATGCCAGACGGGCGATTTCGCGGCGTACCGGGTCGAATGCAGAGAGTACGATAGCTTCAGGAGTATCATCTACTACGATTTCCACTCCTGTTGCAGCTTCCAGGGCACGGATGTTACGGCCTTCGCGTCCGATGATACGGCCCTTGATTTCGTCCGATTCAATGTGGAATACCGTAACCGAGTTCTCAATGGCTGTTTCAGTAGCCACACGCTGTATAGACTGAATGACGATTCGTTTCGCTTCACGGTTGGCAGTCAGTTTCGCATCGTCCATGATGTCATTGATGTACGACTGCGCCTGAGTCTTGGCCTCTTCCTTCAGGGATTCCACCAGACGTTCCTTAGCCTCTTCAGCCGAAAGGCCTGACAAAGCCTCCAGCTTCTCGCGTTCCTGCGACTGCAACTGATCCAGTTCTTCCTTCTTCTTCTCGATGATTACCAGCTGGGCATCCAGGTTTTCCTTGATAGCCTCATTCTCGTTGCGTTTGCGCTGCAGTTCCTCGTTTTTCTGGTTCAGCACCATTTCACGCTGCTTCAGCTTGTTCTCCGCCTGCTGGATTTTCTGGTTGCGTATGGCCACTTCCTTTTCCAGGTCCGCCTTTTTGTTGAGGAATTTTTCCTTTACTTCCAACAACTTGTTTTTCTTCATTACCTCGGCTTCTGCTTCCGCCTCTTTGATGATCTTGTCATATTTCGATTTCAAGCCATACTTGAAAAAGTAATATGAGAGTGCCCCTCCTAACAGAAAGGCCACAACCGTTAATATTACTGTTGTCAACATTATAATTTAATTTTTAATATAAATAAAAAACGCACAATGGAAATCAAGCAATCGCCTGATGCCAATTGTGCGCAAAACCACTTTCTTATATATCTAAAAAATTGACAGGTCTGACTGAAGCTAGTCCATTTCCCCTTTCTGTCCGATGCAGGCTTCTACATCCTCCAGCAGCCTTTTGATCCTTTCCTGATAGGGGAGCGTATCGTTCCGGTCCTTCAGAAGCTGATTTTCATAAGCCAGGTCCAGTGCAACCATCGCCCAATACTGTTCGTTGGAGAAATTGGGGAATGCACCTCGGTATTTGTTCAGTTTATTGTCAATCTGTTTGGCAGCATTCCGGTAAAACAGCTCCTCGTCGCGTTTGATGTGGAGCGGATACCGTTTGTTGTCAATCAGCAGATGTATTCTTAAGCTGTCGTCCATTATGATTCGTTTACTTAAATTAAATTCATTCATTCAGCAAAGCGATACATTTGTCGACTTCACGCACTAGCTTCGCCAACCGTTGTTTCGTATCTCTGAGTTCGTTGTCATTGACACTGATTATGCGAGCCGCTTTCAAATTCGTATATTTGATTTCCAGTTCTTTATAACTGTTCTTGCAGCCTTCCAACTGGTCCTCTTTTTCAGAAAGAAGTTGCCGGAGAGAGGCATTTTCCTGCTTCAGCTTTTCGTACAAATACATGAAGTGTCTCAATTTACCTTCAAAGGTGTCGAGTAACTTTTTGTCTTCTTCCGTCATTTTATACTAAAATTCTATACAAATATAATGGATTAGAAATAAACATGAAAATTTTCGGGTAATATTTTTTTAATAGGTTTGTAAACGTTTTCTGTTTAAGAAAGTACCTCAAAAAGCGCGGGGTGTTAAAATTGTTTGGATTTTAAGCATTTCTTCCCCTATAATGTGATAAACTGTTAAATCAGCAGCGGGTCTCATTAAACCTTTTTCTTTGTATGGCATCAAATCGTAATCGAATGATTTTAGCTTGAAAGATACAGTAAACAATGAAAAAATGGGTTATGGGGATGCTGCTGGTTTGGGCAGCTACGGATGCTTTCTCGGGGAATGCGGACAATAAGAACAGGATTACCGGAAGTGTGATAGACGGGGCGGACAAGTCCTCAATCATGCAGGCTACGGTGCAGATACTTTCCTTGCCCGACAGTGCGATGGTGGCAGGAAATGTGTCTGACATGAACGGTAACTTCCAGCTTTCCGTACGTCCGGGAAAATATTTGCTGAAGGTTTCATACGTCGGATATACTCCGTATTTTAAGGAACTGGTGGTAAAGCCGGCTCCCAGTCGGGTGAATGTCGGTCAGGTAGTTCTGGAATCGGATGCCATCATGCTGGAAGGAGCGGTGGTGGTGGCTCAGGCTCCTGAGGTGACGGCTGTGGCAGATACGCTGGTCTACAGCAGTTCGGCATATCGTCTGCCCGAAGGTTCGGCACTGGAGGAACTGGTGAAGAAACTTCCGGGAGCGGAGATTGACGATGATGGAAAGGTAACCATCAATGGAAAATCGATTTCAAAGATTATGATTGACGGTAAGGAGTTCTTTGCCGACGATCCGAACGTGGCATTGAAAAACCTGCCGGTAAATATCATTGATAAGGTAAGGGCATACGACAAGCAGTCGGACATGGCACGTATGACGGGTGTGGACGACGGAGAGGAAGAAACGGTGCTCGACCTGAGCGTGAAGCCGGGTATGAACAAGGGCTGGTTCGGTAATGCCGATGTGGCTGCCGGTTCGAAAGACCGTTACAGCGGCAAGTTGCTTGCCAATTATTTCCGTGACGGCAGTCAGCTCACCATCATCGGGTCGGCCAACAACGTCAACGACAACAGCTTCCCGGGAGGTGGCGGCGGATTCCGCCGGAAAGACAACGGACTGACAGCCATCAAGATGGGCGGTCTGAACTTTGCGACAGAAAGCGAGAAATTTAAGTCGGAAGGTAGTGTGAACTTTAACTATAAGGATGCCGACCAGGTGAGCAAGCAGTCTTCTGAAACGTTTGTCTCTTCAGAAAGCAGTTCGTTCAAGAACCTGATGAAACGGGCTAATGACGAGAATACCAACCTGGTAGCCGATTTCCGTCTGGAGTGGAAACCCGACACGATGACTACCTTTATTTTCCGTCCGCGCGTCAGTTACGGCCTGACGGATAACCTGAGTGACGAGAAGTCGTACACTTTCAGTCAGGACCCTGGATATGCAACCGACGAACTGCTTTGGGCAGAGGATATTACTTCGCTGGTTCCGGAAGAAAACGTACTGAACCGTGTGCTGAAAAATTCGCTGTCGCATAAAAAGACAGTGAAAGGAGGAGGTTCGATGATTGCCAACCGCCGTCTGGGAACCGCCGGACGGAACATCACTTTCCGGGGTAAGTTCAATTATACCAATCAGGATACGGAACAGTCTTCTATCTCAGAGACGGAATATTTCCAGAAAACCCCGGAGGAACGCTGGAAAATCCTGAACCGTTACATCACGACTCCGACGACTACGCGCGACTACAGTGCCAGCCTGACTTACAGTGAGCCGATTTTCAGAGGAGGATTCCTGCAGTTCAGCTATAACTTCCAGTATAAGCATTCTTCAACCGAAAATTCGACTTATGACATGCCCGAAGGATGGCTCATCAGTGACGGATGGGGAGACGGCAGTCAGGGAGTTTATAATAAGGACTTGAGCAAGACGGCGGTATATAAGTATTATAACCATCAGGTAGATGTGACCTTCCGCTGGATCCGTGAGAAAATGCGACTGAATGCGGGTGTGTCTCTGCAGCCGCAGCGTTCGAACCTGACTTATCGGAAAGGCGATTATGATATCGATACGGTAAGAAACGTGTTTAATTTTACGCCGACCCTGGACTTCCGTTACAATTTCTCGAAAACCAGTCAGTTGCGTCTTACTTACCGGGGAAGAAGTTCTCAGCCGGACATGCTGGACCTGTTGCCTATCACGGATGATACGGACTTGCTGAATATCAAGAAGGGTAACCCGGGACTGAAGCCTTCGTTCACTAACGAACTGCGCATGATGTTCAACCGCTTCAATGCGGAGACGCAGCGGGGAGTGTTCTCGCATTTCCAGTATCAGAATGAACTGAACAGTGTGAGCAGTCGCAGAACGTACGATGAAAATACCGGTGGATATACGACGATGCCGGAAAACATCAACGGCAACTGGAATTTGTTCGGTATGGTGGGAACGAATACGGCGTTGCGCAACAAGAAGTATACCATCAATACGTTTACCCGCTGCCGTTATCAGAATATGGTGGGATACATCAGCAGCGGACAGGCCGATGCAGAAGAGAACGTGACGAAGAGTCTTTCTCTGGGAGAGCGTCTCAGAGGAACTTACCGTAATGACTGGTGGGAGTTGTCCTTGAACGGTTCGCTCGATTATTCGCACTCCAGAAATAATTTCCAGGAGCAGAACAACCTGGATACTTACCAGTTCTCGTACGGAGCCAGTACCAATGTCCGCCTGCCATGGAACATGAATATTTCGACCGACCTGTCTCAGAACTCGCGGCGTGGATATGTGGAAAGTGCCATGAATACCGATGAACTGATATGGAATGCGCAGATTTCACAGGATTTCCTGAAGGGTAATGCGGCAACGGTCAGCGTGCAGTTCTATGATATCCTGCGGCAGCAGAGCAATATCAGCCGTACCATCAGTTCGGCAATGCGTCAGGACACAGAGTATAATGCCATTTACAGTTACTGTATGGTGCATTTCATCTATCGCCTGAATGTCTTTGGCGGAAAAGGAAAGGGACCTGGACCTGGACGGGGAATGGGACACGGCCCGATGATGCCGCCTCGTCATCATTTCTAAGTCTTCCTGGAACTGTTGGAAGAAAATAGAATACGCTGTATGCTTGTGGTTTTGGAAGCATACAGCGTATTTTTTTGTCCTGTAGGCAGGGGATTGGGCCGGTCTGCCTTTAGGTGGTTGAACTTTCCAGCGCAGGTCGTCCGACCCTCATGGCGGGGTTGTTTGACCCTGATACGGAGGTCATACAACCTCCGTATCAGGGTCAAAGAAAATTAGAGAGCAGGACGGGAAATTCTTCTATGAATGAGGCGGAATGTTTGTAAGCATTCGGCAAACTACAGGTATTAAACCTTTATATACAACAATAGCGACTGTCACTATGAACCTA